>Ga0189287_100196_pt1 | contig 27678 bp, 23 predicted proteins | sample UW86minimetaG_FD_130319 | JGI IMG/M metagenome (GOLD analysis project Ga0189287, IMG submission 130319) | Marine microbial communities from the Costa Rica Dome - UW86 mini metaG | ecosystem: Environmental > Aquatic > Marine > Oceanic > Photic zone | place: Costa Rica: the Eastern Pacific... | reverse complement strand
GAAGGCCTGCGTGACAGACACGAACGAACAGCCTGCCGCCTCGAACCGGTCCACCAGCTTGGCGAAGTCCGAAAGCGATCGCGTGAGCCGGTCGATCTTGTAGACCACCACCATGTCGAGGCGGCCGTTATCGATGTCGGCCATCAGGCGTTGCAGGCCCGGACGTTCCAACGTGCCGCCCGACACGCCGCCATCGTCATAGCGGGCCGACAGAAGTGTCCAGCCTTCGCCACGCTGGCTCGTCACATAGGCCGCGCAGGCCTCGTGCTGGGCGTCGAGGGAGTTGAAACCCTGCTCCAGCCCGTCCTCCGTCGATTTCCGGGTATAGATCGCGCAACGGATCTTGCGGCTCACCGCCCTGCCCCGCCATGCAAGCCGAAGAAACGCGGCCCCGACCAGTGCGCGCCGGTGATCTCGCGCGCGATGGCCGAGAGCGAGCGCCAAGTTTGGTCCCGCCACCGGAACCCCTGGTCGGTGACATCGACGACGTGGGTGACACCGTTCCACTCGCGCAGGAGCCGCCCGCCAGGTTGCAGGCCATTGCTGCGTTTCGGCGCGTACTCCCCCCCCGCGCGCTCCAGTTTGGTCGTGAAACCCTTTGGCAAGCCGCCCATGGCGCGAGCCTGCACCTCGAAGGCGAGCACCCGTCGCAGGAAGGGCCGGCTCAGGCTCTTTGGCGGCGGTACGTCGAAGAGATCTTGCCAGAGGGTTAAAAGCTGCTGGCGGTCCATCGACTCGATCTCGTCGACATGAGGCATCACGTGGCACCGCCTGTGGCCGTGACCCGATAGATCGACTTGCCCGTGTCGTGCCTGGTGCGGTCAATAACGTGTCCCGCCTTGCGCAGGCCGCTGAGCGCGGCGCGCACCGTGTGCGGCTGCCAGCCCGTCGATGTGCAGAGATCGTCAAGGCTGGCGCCGCCCTCGACTTCCAGCATCTCGCGCATGAGCTTGGCCTTGGTCTTCCTCGGCGCTGCGCCCTTGGATTTGCGCCCCGGCCGTTTGCGCTCCGTGCTCCCGGCCATCTTACTTGCCGTTTTGGCGGTCTTCTTCGTCATGGAGTTCTCCCAGTTTACGCGGCCGGCCCAATGCCGGCCTTGTCACCGAGAGAAGCCCGAAGTATGCGTCGGGCGTGGGGACAGAAACGCTCGAAACGGCGCCACAGTCCAGTCCGTTCCGGAGAAAACGCCAATGTTTTACAAGGTGAGCAAAACATCCGTCGTGATGGCGTCGGACGACAAAGACGATTCAATCACCAGAATTCTATAGTGCTCAGCATCAGATGGGCTCTTTACCACCACTCAGCGATTGGATTACGCATAGGTCGCGAGCCATTCCAGGCTGCCACTGTCAAAAGACGCGGATGCATATCGAAAGGGTACGATGACGCCGGAAGAATAATCAGGGCACTTGAGGACCAAGTGATCGAGGTCGTCTAATCGCAGCCAGAATTGCAAGCATTTTCTTTGCATCACCGGGCGTCAGACGGCGGGAGGTCGCTCTTCAGGTCATGTGCGAGACCAATGCGCCTGAGGCTCCGAGTGCGCGTCGTCGAAACGTTTGCCGGGTCAGGGTCGTCTTCGCGGTCGACACGTCGGTCGCCGCATGATGGGTCTTCGCGGAGGAGCCTTCCAATGTGCGAAACGCACTCGGCTGTTTTAGCTGGTGCAACTCGATCAGCGGAATGGCTCGACCTACGACCCGGCAGGGACGCCTTGGCGCGCTCGCGGCTTGAGCGCTATTGGTGAAGTATCAGGCTGCGGCCTTTGCAACCCGCACGAACGAGGTGTCGGCCCGGAGCATTGCATGCATTATGACTGCGAGTTTTCGGGCCACCGCGACGGCAGCGCGCTTGAAGCCGATCCGCTCCTTGAGTTTCAGCCCCCATGTCCGCAGGTCGCTGTCGGCACGGCTGCGGGTCAGAATGACCATTGCCGCCTCGTAGAGAAGGCTTCTCACATGGCGGTCGCCGCGCCGGGATATGTGACCATCGTAGTCGACTTCCCCGGATTGGTATCGCCGGGTGGTCAGGCCCAGCCAGGCCCCGACAGAGCGGGACCGTCGGAAGTTGTCGGGGTTTTCGATGGCCGTCACGAATGCGGTTGCCGTGATCACTCCGACGCCAGGTATCGACATAAGAAGCTGGCATGCCTTCTCTTGACGCGCCTGCGCGACGAGCCGCCGGCCAAGCTCGACTGACTGCTGGCGCGTTGTGCGCCAAGCCTCCAAAAGCGGCAGCACGATCTCGGAAAGGCCGGGATGATCGGCGAGCAGCCGGCGGACATTTCTTTCGAAGTTACTGCCCTTACCGGCGGGAACAACCAAACCGAAAGTCTTCATCAAACCCCGGATCTGGTTGGAGAGTGCAGTCGTGATCCGAACCAAGTGGCGCCGAGCCGCCACCAGCGTCCGGGTCAACATGCTGTCGAAGCCTTTCACTCGCACCTCACGGAAAAAACCGACTTCCGCAAGATGGGCCAGGCCATCGGCGTCATTCGCATCAGTCTTGTTCGGCGCCATGTCGAGCGCGGCCTTGGCGTCGCGCGCATCAATGCAAATCGCAGGCAAGCCTTCCGAGCAAAGCGCATGGTAGAACCACACCGACAAGGGGCCGGTCTCGAACACAATTCGTTTGGCGAACGGCGCGCGCTTGCGTATCAGCTGGGCAATGACCGTCGGATCCGAAGCGCATTTCCCGCGCCAGATGCGCTCCCCGTCACGTCGGATCGAAACCGCCGTCTCTTTCATCGACACGTCGAGACCGATATACTCTTCCATGGCTGTTCTCCTTCAGAGGCTTAGGCCCGGCGTCCAGTCGTGAGCCCGTATTTCCATCTTATCGGGGAACAGCCACCCTCCAAGCGTGACCACCGTCAGGGCGACTCGCTCCCGCGATTACCCCATGTGCGACACGCGGCCGTGGCGATGGTCATGGGAATGGGAATGGGAATGGGAATGGGAATGGCAGAGGCCGTCACAAACGGTCCGAATGTCAACGGCGGCGTAAAAGCCTGCCACTGCGGCGGAGCAAAAGTCGGCCAGTTTGGGTTTTCGCGCCTTGGAGCGTGCGGCTCTCGAATAGCAGGCGCGTTCCAAGGCGCATTGGCCGTCAGGCCAATTCTGTGAGGATTATTTTCCGGCGTTGGTGAGGCGGGCGCGGCTTTGGTTGAGCCTGTAGCTTTCGCCGTTCATTTCCAGGATATTGACGTGGTGGGTCAGCCTGTCCAGGAGGGCACCGGTCAGGCGTTCTGTGCCGAAGATTTCTGTCCACTCTTCAAACGGGAGATTGCTTGTGATCAGGGTTGAGCCGCGCTCGTAGCGCTGCGAGATCAGCTCGAAGAGCAGTTCGGCGCCGGTCTTGCTGAGCGGCACCAACCCCAGCGAGAAGATGATCAGCAGTTTGACCTTGGCCAATTGCCGCTGCAGACGCAGCAGCCGTTTCTCATCACGGGCCTCTATCAGCTCGTGAACCAGTGATGCAGCGGTGACGAAGGCAACTGGTAATCCTTTCTGGCAGGCGGCCAGCCCCAGCCCGAGAGCGACATGGGTTTTGCCGGTGCCTGAGGGCCCGAGAGCAATCACATTCTCCTTGCGGTCGATCCATTCACAACGCGCCAGTTCCAGCACCATCATTTTGTTAAGGCCGGGGATGGCCTTGAAGTCGAAGCTATCCAGGCTCTTCACCGCCGGGAACTTTGCCGCCTTGATCCGGCGCTCGACCATGCGCCTTTCCCGGTCGATCAGCTCCAGCTCGGTCAGCCGGGCCAGGTAGCGCACATGATCCACGCCCTCTGCCGCACAGATGCGCGCCTGCTTGTCGTGTTCACGCAGGAAGGTCGGCAACCTGAGCGTCTTGAGGTGGTGGGCGAGCAGCAGTTCCGGGGGCTCTGTCATGCGCCACCCCCAGCCAGCAGGCTCATATAGGATGCCGCCGAGGTGGTCGTGATATTGGTTCTGGGCAGGAACGGATAGACATCGAGATCCAGCCTCGGGGGCCTTCGCTCGACCCGGCACAGGACAAGGTGCTTGATCGCATCGAAGCTGATCGCGCCCATTCTCAGAGCGTCCTTGACAGCCAAGTGCAGCACCTCCAGTTCAAACCGTTCCAGCAGGCGCAGAACCTGCACATATTCCCGCTTGCCAGCCTTGCCCTGCCGGGCTTCCAACAAGCGCCGGAGCGTGGTGAAGGCGTCAGGCAGTTCCCAGCCCTGCAAGGGCGCGGCCTGCTCAAGGGCCATGATCTTGCGCTCGATCAGCGGCAGGTAGTGGACCGGGTCGAACACCATGTCGCCCGTGTCGTAAGGTCGGGGATGCTCCGCGATCACTTCGGCACTGATGCCGATGACGACGCGGGTAACGAAGCCCTTGATCCACACGGCGCTGTGGCCATAGGCGACCGGCACCGAGTAATCATTGCCGCGGTAGCGCACCACGGATGTCGACGTGACCTGGCCGCTTTGCAGATCGCAAGCCTCGAAGGGAGCCGTGGGCAAACCTCGCATCGCCGCCAGATCGGCATGCAGCCGTTCGCCGATGCTGGCCTTGTGTCCGCGCAAGACATCACGCTGGCGCTTGCGGCATTGCTCTTCCAGGTGATCGTTGAACGCATCCCAGTCCGGAAAGGACGGAACAGGCACCATGAAGTTGCGCCGCCCGTAGCCGACCAGCCCCTCGACCGCTCCCTTGTCGTTCCCTTTGCCGGGGCGGCCATATCTATCCCGGACCACATAATGCGACAGCATTGCGCTGAACCGTTGGGTTCTTTGCCGGGTGCCGTCCGGCAGGATCCGGGCCACCAGGCATTTGTCGTTGTCATAGAGGATCGACAGGGGAACCGCCCCGAAGAACGTAAAGGCGTGAACGTGACCATCCAGCCAAGCCTCGGTGCTCGCTGCAGGATAGGCCCGGATGTAGCACGCATCGCTGTGCGGCAGATCAAAGGCGAAGAAGTAAGCCTTCTGCTCAACACCGCCGATCACGGCAAGCGCTTCACCAAAATCCGCCTGCGCATGACCGGGCGGATGGCTCAGCGGCACGAACATCTCCTTGCCCGAGCGCTTCTTGGTCCGCACGTAATCCTTGACGATCGTGTAGCCGCCATCAAATCCGCACTCATCGCGCAACCGCTCAAAGATACGCTTTGCGGTGTGACGCTGCTTGCGTGGCCGGACCTTGTCTGCAGCAAGCCAATGGTCGATCTGGCCGATGAACGCATCCAGCTTCGGGCGCCTGATCGGCGCCGTCCGCCGATACCCGGGCGGCTCTGAATAGGTCAACATCTTCGCAACACTGTCCCGGCTGATACCAAAATCCCGGGCAATCTGGCGTCCGCTCAAGCCATCCTGAAAATGAGCCTGACGCACCTTCAAATACAAATCCACGGTGTATATCCCCAAACCCTCCCGAATACCGAAAGGGCAAAAGTGGCCGACTTTTACGCCGCCCGCGACAGCACAATGCCGCCGCTACCGTGACCGAGTATTGCTCCGCCGCTTACAACGATGGACGACGATGTCACACTCATCGAAGAGCCGTTCATCAAAGCCTTCTTCCGGTGCAACATCTGGCATGTGCGCGGGCGCGACCGCGATCTGCTGGTCGATAGCGGAATGGGCGTTGTTAGCCTGCGTGAACACATCCCCTTGGTTACGGAAAAGTCGGTTGTGGCGGTTGCCAGCCATACGCATTTCGACCACATGGGCTGCCATCACGAGTTCGAAGATCGCTGTGTTCACTCGGCGGAGGCAGACCTGATGGCGCATCCGACACGCCGCAACACGCTTGCCGACCCCTATGTCACCGACGAGATATTCACACGATTGCCGCCGGCGCCCTATATCTCTGCGGAGTATGCCGTAAGGTCGGCGCCCGCGACCCGCCTGCTGTCAGATGGCGACGTAGTCGATCTTGGCGACCGGCGGTTCGATGTGATCCACACGCCTGGGCATTCGCCAGGCGGTATAATGCTGTTTGAGAGGGCCAGCGGTATCCTGTTTTCCGGCGATATCGTGTACGACGGGCCGCTGATCGACGACGCCTATCATTCGAACCTCGAGGACTACGTAACGACCATGAAGCGGATTTACGATCTGCAGCCCCGCGTGGTCCACGGCGGCCACTTTCCTTCTTTCAACGGGGAGCGCTACCGGGCGCTGATCAGGGCATTCCTAAAGGAAAAGGGCGCCTGACGCACCCGGCCCCTGATCTTAAACGGGACCGAACGTTCATTCATGCCCTCTCCCCCTGATATGGGTGAGACCGCTTGGCAGCAGAAAAAATCCGAGCGCGCCCACCTCCAACATGCTCAGAAGGCGTTAACACATTAACTCGACGGAGGGCGAGGTAGCCGGTACTTGTACCTGAATGAGCAAGATTTCTTTCGCCCGCCACCGATTTCCATCGTCAGTAATCCAACGGGTGGTCTGACTCTATTCTCGCTTTCCGCTCAGCGTTCGGGATGTCGAAGAAATGCTCGCAGAACGCGGGATCAATGTCAGCTATGAAACCGTCCGCCACTGGATACTGAAATTCCGACCGGCGATGGTCATGTCAGAAGAACTCGGCTTGAGGTCGCCTGAACTGGCCCCTACCCTGCCGGAACGGCAAAACGCGATCCCTTCAAATGGAAGTGTCAGAGCGATGAGCTTGCGACCGACCTTGCCGCCGCCTACCCTGCCGAAATGAGCAAGCCGAACCCATTCCGCTACTTCCGAACGAGCTGAGATATCATCCGCCTGGCGGCGTTGATGTATGTCCGTTTCCCACTTTCACTACGAAATGTGGAAGACCTCCTCCATGAGCGCGGCATTGACGTCAGCCACGAATCAGTCCGATTTTGGTGGATGGGGTTTGGCCCGCTTTTCGCCTCTGAGATCCGCAAAGCCAGGGCCCACCGGATGCGCAGTTACTCGAATTGGCAATGGCATCTAGACGAGGTTTTCGTGATGATCAACGGCGAGACCCACTTCATGTGGCGCGCCGTGGATCACGAAGGCGAGGTCCTCGAGGCCTTTGCCACCAAGCGTCGCGACAGCAAGGCAGCGTTGAAATTCCTCAAGAAATTGATGAAGCGCTACGGTCAACCAGAAAAGATTGTCACCGATAACCTGCGCTCCTACGGCGCTGCGATGAAAGACATCGGCAACGCGCATCGGCAGCATACGGGGCGCTGGCTCAACAACCGAGTAGAAAATTCACATCTGTCATTTCGACGAAGAGAGCGAGCCATGTCCCGCTTTCGGCGAATGCGAAGTTTGCAGAAATTTGCCGCCGTTCACGCCTCCGTTTTCAACCACTTCAACCAGGATCACGAATTCTACAAACGAGATCACTTCAAACAAAACCGAACCGCTGCTCTGGCCGAATGCCGCGGTCTCTGCGCGGCATAAGGGACAGTGCTACTGTCCCAGCAGAGACGACTTCGAATTCGTCTAACGGCACCCTTTGTGCTTCTAGGTGCGGCGAGTCCATCTCGGAAACGTGTGCACTAAATCGCAATACGTCCTTATTTCAGCCTCAAATCAAGTCCTCACGTCATAATACGCCAAATTCAACTAATTGTTTTCATTTAAAAATTCAAAATCATGCAACGCAGATACGGATGGTGGGGCTGGAAAGAGCCATTTTTGAACAGCCATTGCCGCTGCGTGGACGATCTATTAGGGAGAGCTTGGTGCTTGAAATGACACATGTTGCGTGTTAGGAAACATCAAGCCGGAAGAAGGTATAGGGAAAAGCTGGTATGAGCGCCGAAGCTGTTTATGACATCGCCATTATCGGTGCCGGCCCCGCTGGACTGTATGCTGCCTATTACGCGGGCTTCCGTGGCATGCGCACCGTTTTGCTGGATGGTCTGCCGCAGGTCGGCGGCCAGATTTCGACGATGTACCCCGAGAAGCTGATCCACGACGTTGCCGGCTTCGCGAGTATCAAGGGTGCGGATTTCGTGGCCGGCCTGCTGGAGCAGTCGCGCCGCCAAGACTACGACCTGAAGCTTGGCGAAACTGTTTCGGGAATGATCCGGGAAGGCGAGGCTTATCACCTGACCACCGAAAGTAGGCTGACGCTGCAGGCGAAATCGGTGGTAATTTCTGCCGGCCTTGGCCGCTGCGAGCCGCGCTCCCTGCCTGCACTCAAAGATGCTTCCTCCCCCAACATCATGCATTTCGTCCCCGACCTGTCTGTCCTGGACGGCCAGGACGTGGTGATCGCCGGTGGCGGCGATAGCGCGGTGGACTGGGCTTTGGCCGCGGAGGGACGAGCCAGGTCCGTGACCGTCATTCACCGCCGCCCGCGCTTCCGAGCCCATGAGCGCAGCGTTGATGAGATGAAGATCAGCTCCGTCAAGATTATCGCCCCAGCCGAGGTTCTGGACTATCGCAAGGAAGGCGATGACGAGATCCTGACCGTCCGCGATGACGCAGTGGGCAACATCGACCTGCCATTTGGCAAGTTCATCATGGCCCTTGGGTTCGTGTCCGACCTTGGCCCAATGGAGACTTGGGGCCTAGGCATCGACGGCTTCCGCATCCCGGTCAAGCCGGACATGGAAACTCAGCTGCAGCACGTCTTCGCGATCGGAGATGTCAGTGAATATCCCGGCAAGGTGCGGCTTATGTCCGTCGGTTTCGGAGAGGCCGCAATCGCCGTGAACCATGCCGCCGCCGCAATCAATCCTGGACTATCGGTACTTCCAGGCCGCAGCACAAATGAGGTTTAACCCATGCCTTACGTGATTTCCGACGCTTGCATAGGCAACAAGGACCAGGCCTGCGCGGATGTCTGCCCGGTAGACTGTATCTATGAGGCAGAAGGCCGCGTCTGGATCCATCCCGATGAATGCACCGATTGCGGTGCCTGTGAATTCGAATGTCCGGTCGAGGCGATCTCATATGTATCACCGGACGGGAATGACAACGATTTGAAGGAGGCGCATGAGTTCTTCGAAACAGTACTTCCCGGATGTGACGCCCCCATTGGTTCTCCGCGCGGTGCGCGAAAGGTCGGGAAGATCGATAGCGATCATCCAAGAGTGCTGAGCATTCTAAGTATCTATTAAGAATTAGAAAAAATCAAGGATCAACACCTCAATAGGGAGACGTAGATGACCGCCGACGCCAAAATTTCATCCATCGACGCAGCGCGAACCTTTCTGGAGAAGCACGATATCGATACCGTTCGGGTCGGCGCCGTGGATCTGGATGGCCTGTGGCGGGGCAAACAGTTCGGAGCCGAATACTTCCTGAATTCCGTTGCGGAGAACGGCACTCACATCGCCAACGTCTTGTTTGGCTGGGATGTCGAGGACGAGGTCGTCGAAGGTCTTGTCTATACGAATTGGGAAAAGGGCTATCCTGATATCAAGCTCCTTCCTGACCTTTCCACGCTACGACTAATCCCTTGGGAACCCCGCGTCGCCTCCGTGATCTGCGAGATGGCAGAAATGGACATGACCCCGGTGGTCTATTCTCCGCGCGATGTCCTGCGCAAGGCCGTGGAAAAGGCCAATACCATGGGATACCAGCCCAAGGCCGCCTATGAGTTCGAATTCTATCTGTTCGAAGGCTGCGTCGCTGACATGGCCGAAGGCGATTACCGAAGTTTGCGTCCCGCGCGCCGTGCCGGACATTGCTATTCCATGTTGCACTACGCGACGTCGGATGACCTGTTCGGCCAGTTGCGTCGCTACATCAAGGAGGCCGGCCTCGAGATCGAGGCGACCATCAGCGAACATGGCCCGGGACAGTTCGAATTCAACCTGAAGTATGATGACGCGGTTGCCGCAGCGGATGGCGCACTATTTGCCAAATACGCGGTGAAAGAACTGGCGGCGCGCAACGGTATGACCGCCTGTTTTATGGCCAAACCCCACGCCGCCTGGTCCGGATCGTCGGGCCACATGCATATGAGCCTGTCGGACATGGACGGTAAGCCGCTTTTCAACAACGCGGAAAATCCCCTGATGCTGTCGGATCTGGGCCTGTCTTTCCTCGCGGGTATGAAGGAAAACTCGCGCATCATGTCGGCGATCTACCAGCCGAACGTCAACTCCTACAAGCGCACCATGAACACCGGTGCCTGGGCGGCTGCAAACTCGTCCTGGGGTGTCGACAACCGAACCGTTTCGTTCCGTGCCATTCCTTCAAAGGGCCCGGCCGCGCGGATCGAGAACCGCATCCCCGGCGCCGACACCAACCCTTATCTGGTGATCGCCGCCAGCCTGCTGTGTGGGCTGAAGGGCATCGAGACCAACATGGACGCCGGTGACCCCTTCAAGGGCAACGCCTATCGGGCAACTCCGGAAGAGGCGACCCCGCTTGCCAGCTCACTGGAGGAAGCGGCGCGCCTATTCGAAGACAGTCCGCTGGTGCATGAGTTGTTCGGCGAGGAATTCGTCGACCACTACGTGCGGATGAAGCGGTGGGAGCTTCTGCGCATGAACTCGAAAGTCACGGATTGGCAACTCAATCGCTATCTTGAAGTGATCTGATCCCGTCACCAACGCCAAGCAGATATCGGCCCGGGTCCTTGTTCGACCCGGGACCGGACAAGTGCATGATTTAGGAGACCCAAGAATGACAAGTGCCAAGGACAAGGATGTCAAAGACATTGCGGCGAACTTCGATTTTCACGGAGAAGCGCTGGACACGATTTTTGACACCTATGCCACGCTCCGCTCGAAATGCCCGGTAGGCCGCAGCGAGAAGCATGGCGGCTTCTGGTTCATCACGAAGAGCGATGACATCTTCGCCGCGGAGCAGGATCCGGAAACTTGGTCGGTTCGGCCCAGCATGCTGTTCCCACCCATGACAGATGTCGAACTGCCCCCGATTGATAGCGACCAACCCGAACACACGGACTATCGACGTATCCTCTTGCCGTTGTTCACTCCGAAAGAGCTTAAGAAGCTTGAGGAGCCGATCCGCGAAACCGCGCGTTCTCAGGCCGCGCAGTTCCTCGCGAAGGGTTCGGGGGCAGATGTGTCATACGGTTATGCGCGCCCAGTTCCAACCATCATATTCAGCAACCTGGCGGGCTATTCGAAGGAAGACTGGCCTAAGTTCGATCAGTGGATTGACGATATCATTTACGAGCGTGTTGAACGCCCGGACGTGATGCGGGCTGCCGAAAAGGAGGTCTACGCATATTTCGACAATCTTCTCGACAACTGGAAGGATGATCCGGAATCCGCGACGCTGATCGACTACCTCTGCCGCGCAAAGATCCATGGCAAGCCACTGACACGTGACGAACTTTTGCGCTACTGCTATCTGCTGTTCCTTGCCGGTCTCGATACAACGGCTTGGGCGATCCGAGCAGGGATCTGGCACCTTGCGCACAACTCAGAGGACCAACAGAAGCTTCGCGACGATCCTTCATTGATACCCATGGCCTGCGAAGAGTTCCTGCGTTGCCTGTCGCCGGTTCAAGCCATGGCCCGAACCTGCCGCAAAGACACCGTCGTACGCGGCCAGGAGATCAAGGCCGGCGAACGCGTCGTCTTGGCTTTTGGCTCGGGCAACCGGGACGAAGACATTTTCCCGAACCCTGACAAGGTGGACATCCTGCGCGAAGAAAACCGTCACCTCGGCTTCGGCGCAGGAATCCACCGCTGCCTCGGCTCCAATTTGGGGCGCCGCGAACTTGTGGTCGGCATCGAAGAGTTTCTCAAGGTCGTCCCGCCGTTCACGCCAGCGGGTCCTGAACAGGAATGGCATGGTGTCGGCCCGCTCAACATCAAGTTCTGATCGAAGGAGGAAACGATGAAAGTCTGTATCGACGAAAACCTGTGCCAGGGCCATGCCCGCTGCGTGTTCTTTGCGCCCGATGTCTTCGACATCGATGACGAGGGCTATGCGATGATCCGCGACGGCATGGAGACCGTACCTGCCGATCAGCAGGATAATGTCCGAAAAGCCGTGGCGAACTGCCCCGAGCGCACGATCTCGATCTCCGAGTAAGACGAGACCTTAGTTCATGTCGACACTGCGAATCCTGATTTCAGAAGGCAATGAAAGCCCCGACCGGGCGTGCCTGATCCGCGGTGCCGGCTATTCGTCCAGTGGGTTTGGCAGCCAATCCACCAGGCAAGCGGAAACACTCGTCGACCAATATTTTTTCGAACTGGCGGATGTTTACACGTTCCATGGTGTCCGGGTGACCATGGATTTCCTGGTGGTGACCAGCTTCTTCGCGTGCTCCTTCGCCTTCCACAACAACGCCACGCGCTATTTCTACTCGCTTGGTCGCGACGGGATTCTGCCCAAGACGTTGGGATACACACATGCCGAGCATAAGTCGCCGCATGTCGCTGCGGGAGTGCAAGCGATCATCGCGATTTTCACTGTGGCACTCTTCGCCCTCGGTGGCGGCGACCCGCTATTGCATCTCGGCACTTGGCTGCCGATCTTCTGCACACTCGCAGTGATTGTTGTGCAGTTGATCGTGTCGCTGGCGGTCATAGGCTACTTCAACCGTGTCGGCCGTGACGAGCCGCTGGCTATGTGGAAGACCCTGCTTGCCCCGGCCCTCGGTGCCGTCGCTCAGGCCATTGTGATTGTTTTGCTTTTGAATAACATCACTTTTCTCGCGGATAGCGAAAGGTTGGTGGTCAAATTGATCCCATTCTACGTGATCGGCATTGCAGCACTCGGCTTCTTTTATGCCCTCTACCTTCGCGGCAGTCACCCGCAGAGCTACGAGATGATCGGCAAGCTGCATGATGACGAGCTTGAAGACGCACTTGTCGATACAGCCTATGTTTATGAATACGAGGATCGCACGCCCGCACCCGACACTTAGGCTCAGTCGGGCCCTTGTGGCAGGAGTTTCAGTCCGGGCCAGCCAAATGCAGTTGGCGCGGATTTTTTCTGGCAAAAGCCCTATTGAGCTTCTTACAGGCCTCCATGATCCGATTTGCGGGCAGAACGCACCGGGGAGAATGCGGTATTGAAGAGGCGTTTCCAAATGTGTAATACCGCAGCCAAAAGTGAAACAGGTATTGACTTGTGCGATTTGACCGCATTGCCAAAGGCACCTCTCGAACCTTTTCACATAAGTTGCGGTCATACTTTTGCTTGTTGACGGTCCCTCTGGTTCAATCGGAATCTCGAGTCTTCGGAACGCGCGGTCAAGTGAAGCTGTACAGGGCAGGACATATGACGAAAGTCCGTTGGCATAGAACTTGATAAAGGTTGTGTAAACACGATGTCTTTTGAAAACGCGATACGCACACAGCGCACCCGAAAAGGCATCAGTCTACGTTCACTGGCAAAGGAACTTGGCATTTCCGCATCTCAACTATCCAAGATCGAAACTGGAAAATCCAAGCTCTCAGTCGACTTGGCGTTAAAGATTGCGGGGCTGCTCGAGGTTCCAGCATCGGTCTTTCTGTCGAAGGGTCCGCCGTCGGCCGGCGGACGCCGCACAATCACCCGAGCTTCCCAGGAGGACCTGCAGACAACGCCGGGGATGCGGTTTCGACCGCTGTGTACCGATCTAAAGGACCACGAAATTCTCTACTGGATCACCACCATCACCGCGACCAGCTTCGAAGAGAATGGGGGCTGGCACCAGCATCCAGGGCAAGAGTTCTTTCATGTTTTATCCGGGAAAATAAAGCTATTGTCTCAGCTTTACGAAACGGCCGAACTCAACAAAGGCGACAGTATCTTATTCGATTCCGAACAGCCCCATGCCTACGTTGCTGTAGACGGACCCGCCGAATTGATGATGATCAACGTCCTTGCGTGACCCGGTCTCTCGGGGCCGGGTCTGCAACCCGTCAATCCAAGGCACGAAACGCCGCTTCGATCGCCGGAGCTAATATCTCGGCCATCTTATTGATTCTCTGTTCGTTCGACAGCAAGTCGTTACGAACTTCGATATAGACATTCGGGACACCGACCGACAGCCCGTGCCGGTCCAGCGTGTACCAATCGCTTTCTGCAAAGCTGTACGGCTCGTTTTCTGCCGAAGTAAACTTGTCCTGCTGGGCCAAGGCCGCCATCAAAGGTGTCTATAGCCGGGTGTCACGTTTCCACATCACGCCGATTTCGCAATCCCGATACGTCGCTTCCCAAACATGCGAGAAGGAATGAACCGAAATTATCCCCTTTCCCACAGGCGCCGACCCTTCAAGCCAGTCTGCAACGGCTGTCTCGACAGGGTGTCGCGCGATCTGCTCACGAAGTTCGCGCTCGGCATCACTGATCTGCTCATTGTAGGGAACAGGAATCCCCCCATATCAGGGCGGATGCAGCATGGATCATGGCTCTTGCGGTTATAATCCAGAAACAGGCGCGAATAGTTCGACACGATCGCAGTGGCATCCAGCAATTCCGCGATCTTCAATGTCAGGTTTCGTGATCCCAGATCGTAGCCATAATGAGTCCCGGTTAAACTTTCGGGAATGCCTAAGGTGCCCCATGGTGCCGGTATCCGGAAACCGCCGTGTTCGCACAATAGGACGATGCTAGCATTGCTCTGCCCAGTCCTTACCGAAACAGCCTCGCGCGCATAGCGCGCGCGGTTTTCAGCGGACAGGTTCTCTATCCGACCCATCAGTCAATCGTCCGGATGTGGAACGACTTGACGTCCATCACGCCAAGCAGACCCTCACGGCCGTTGCCGCGCCCAAGGCCGGACATTTTCTGGCCGCCCCATGGCAAATAGAGATCTGCGTGGTCGCAGCGGTTGATAAAGACCGTGCCGGCGTCCACCTGATCGACCAATTTCAGTCCCGCATCAATGTCCTGAGTCCAGATACCGGCAGTCAGGCCGTATTGGTTGTCGTTCATCAACTCGATCGCTTCGGCGTCGCTTGCGACAACCTGCACGCAGGCCAGCGGGCGGAAGGTCTCATCTTTCATGACCAGCATTGAACTGTCGACTCCGGTTAGAAGGGTCGGCTCGACATAGCAACTCTTGTCTTCGACCGACGACAAATCCAGCCCCGGCTGTGCATAGGCCTGGGCACCCTTGGCAACGGCATCTTCGATTTGCTGGCGGATGTAGTCAGTAGCCGAGCGTTTGACCACCGGACCAACGGTCGTGCCTTCTTCATTCGGATTTCCGAGTCGGTACTTGGTCATCTCTTCCTTGAAACGGGTGACGAAATCGTCCGCTATATCGGCATTCAAATAGATCCGCTCGATCGAGCAGCACGACTGACCGGCATTCGAAAAAAAACCATCCGCAATCTCGGGCACGGCGGTATCTAGATCCGCATCAGCGCGCACATAGGCTGGGTCTTTGCCACCCAATTCTAGATGAACATGCGTCAGTGTACCGGCAGCCGAGCGGTGAATCGCCAAGCCGCCGGAAACCGAACCGATAAAGTTCACGCCCTTCAGGCGTTCGGACTTGAAGATCTGGTCAACCTGATCGTGGCTCAACTCCAGAACCTGAAGAACACCTTCCGGTCCGTTGATGGCCTTGTAGGCCTCGCGGACGATCTGACCCACTTCTGTGGTCTGGGCCGCGTGTTTGAGGATCACGGTATTGCCGGCCAGAATTGGAGTCACAATCAGCCATGGCAACATTCCCACGGGATAGTTCCAAGGTTCGATGGACAGATGCACGCCCTGCGCGGAACGACGAGTAAAGCGGCGTGTATTACCAGTCGTAGGATAAATCTTGTCACCGATGCCTTCCAATGCGTCGATATGCGATTGGGTCACGGCGCGGAAACGGGGGGTCTCGTCCGCTTGGGATGCGGGGCGCCCGATACCGCGAGTAATTGCCTTGGCCAAGCCATCTTTGCGTTTGATAAGCTCGACGGCCAGCGCCAGGACCAGCTTTGCACGGTCTTCATTGGAAGACCGACGCCAGGCCTTATGCGCAACTTCTGCTTTCGTTAGTGCCGACTCAATTTCCTCAGCGGAAGCTGGCGTGTCCATTATAAATTGCGTGTCGTCGATAGGGGATGCAACTTCGATATTGGCCATTACCTTCAGTGATTTGTATTGCGTTTTGTCGCAATGTTTCCTATAATGCAACGTGTATCTAAAATCAACACATTCTCATGTGTGTCGAATGCTGATCAGACAGCGAAAGAAAATGAGTACTCACGGAGCTACCATGATCAAATATGACTTCACCGGCCGCGTTGCCGTTGTTACCGGTGCTGGCGGTGGGATGGGCTTTGCCCTCACCGAGAAACTGCTTGGCGCAGGGGCTTCTGTTTTGGGAATCGACCTAAAGGACAAGCCGGTCTCGCTGGAGGAAGGCGCCAATCTGACATACGCGCAGGGTGATTTGTGCGATGAGGCATTCGTGGGCAAGGCCGTCTCTGATGCCCACGCCAAGTTTGGCCGGATCGACTATCTTGCGAACATCGCTGGCGTGCTGATGTTTGGTAAGGATGTCACCTTGATGGACATCGAAATGGACGTTTGGGATCGCGTGATGGACATTAACTTAAAGTCGATGGTCCACACCACGCGCGCGGCGGTGCCCTATATGAAACAGGTCGGTGGCGGCGCAATGGTGCATTTCGGTACGATCCAGTGCCTTCGGGGCGACGCCAAGCCGCAGGATGCCTATGTGGCAAGCAAATCGGCCGTCATTGCGATGTCGAAATCCATCGCCATGCAGTTCGCCGATCAGAATATTCGCTCGAACGTGATCCATCCCGGCGTCACTCTGACCCCGATGCAAGAGCGCTGGAGCGACGAAGACAAAAAGGCCATGGCCGATTACGTCCCAATGAAACGGGTCGGCAAGCCCGAAGATCTGGCTGATGCTGCGCTGTATCTACTATCAGATGCCTCTTCTTATATCACCGGTATCGACCTGATCGTCGATGGCGGCCTGATGCTCAAGTACTGAGCCGGGGTCATGTCAGGGGTGTAACCCGTCAGCGCGTTTGGAGCAGAATGGCTTGATTGCTTAGGTGAGGATTTCAGGAGGTGTCAGAAGTGATCGAAACCGAGGTCTTCGCCCGCTTGCCGGAGGAACTCAGGATCCGAGCCAGGAAGTCGGGCTGGCTGTTCGGCATGGGGACGGCGCGAAGGGATTCCTTTCTGGAGGAGCCCTCGTTCGATCGAAGGCGGCCTTGACAGAGCAACTTGGCTTGAGACGGGTTGAGTACCCGCCTACCCTGCCAGATGGCTAAACGCGACCCTTTCAAGTATTTCAAATCCAGCCCCGAGATCATTCGTCTGGCGGTGATGCTCTACGTCCGGTTCCCCCTCTCGCTGCGAATTGTCGAAGACCTTCTCCACGACCGCGGCGAAGTTCTAGCAACCGATAGCTATCCTTCCTACAGGGCCACGCTGCGTGACCTCGGACGTGATGATCTGCAGGCCTGTGGGCGCTGGCTCAATAACCATATTGAGAATTCACACCTGCCATTCCGACGAAGGGAGCGCGCCATGCAGCGCTTCAGCCTAATGCGAAGTCTTCAAAAATTCGTTGCCGTCCATTCTTCCGTTTTCAACCACTTTAATCAGAGCCGAACACTCTCCCGACGCAGTATCTTCAAGTTGAACAGAACCGCAGCTCTGGCCGAGTGGCACAGTCTCGGCGAAGCATAAAGGACAGCCTGTCCAAGTGGAGACGAGTTCGACTTCGTCTGACAGCACCCCGGCAGACACCTCCGTGACAACGCCACAACGCCCCCCGGTATCACCGTTCAACCCTATCTCCACTGCCCGATCATCTGGAACCCGGCCCAGTAGAAAGGATGTGTGTAACCACCATAGGTCGTGGAAGGCTTTGGGTCGGCTGACTGCGCCGCGAACCCGCGCAGCGATGCGGTTATCGAGGTAAGATCCTCACTTTGGCTGAAGCGTCGCTGCACGGCATGGAGCGCCTCCGAACGTCCGGCACCGTTACGAAGCTCGTCGTAAAAGCCCGCCATGAAGGCCGCCGTGGATTGATCGGCCACGGGCCACAGCGTGGCCAGCACGGTGCGCACCCCTTCATATTGCATCTCGGTGGCCAGGCTTTCGAGTTCGCCCCCCCCGGAAAAACCAGTGCTGCACGCCGACAGAACCAGCATCTGGACATCGTTGAGATCATATTTGCCCGCGCGCACCTCGTCCTTGAACGCTGCCATGGACAGGGTCTCACCCGTGCCCAGCAACAGGCGGGAAGACGTTTCGTCTTCTGTCAGGTCGAAATGCGTGGCGACGTGAATGACGGGCCTACCCGATTCAAGCGCATCAGAAAACGCCACCTTGTCGAAACGCTCGTCAAGCCACGCACGCCCCGGCACGATCGACCCTGCCGACCCTTCGAGACCGACAATGCTGTTCAATTCCATCTTCACGTACGGCAACGGCGTGAACCCGTCCCCCCCGCGCGAAGCGCCGAGGGCCTCGACCGAGAGCTCTTCGATTTCCTGGTCGTCAAGCAGGAGATCCCGGCTCGCCAGCGTAAAGGTAACATAACGGTGCCCGTTCACGAGCCACCCATCCGGCCCGATCAGGGCAGGGATCGGCACGTAGCGCATGCGCCCGTCGAGGACGAGCAGCACCTGGCCTTCCCCGTCCAGCCTTGCAAGCGCCTCATCCACCGGCGCCCAGACCTTAGAATAGAAATCCCGCGCCGCAGGTTCGGGATCAAGCGCGGGGTTGCTCAGCGAGCTGCGCGTCTTTTCGATCTGCGCATTCAGTTCGGCCTCGCCGATCTCCAACTCATGATGCTCGGTGCCGTCGCCCGTCACGATCAGAAAATGCGTTCGCTCGGGCACTGAAACAGAATAGACCATGGCCACGCTATCCAGACGGTCCAACCGGCCCGCCAACCGCCGCAGCGTCCTCGAAGACACTTCCCGTGCCAAGTCGACGCTGGCTTCGGTGTCCATCGCGTCAAGGGCATCAGACAACTCGTCAAGGCTGTCGGCCAAGGCGATCTGCGCGCCCTCCAACCTGGCCTCGACCTGCGCGATCTTATCGGCATCTTCTTCGGACAAGGCATCAAGTTGCTGCTCCAGCTCGATCATTTCGCGCACGGGCAACCCGTGGATCTGCGTCATGATTGCGTCTTGCGCACTCGACATGGGAATCGGGTCAAAGGCTGCGCCGACACGCTCGCTGTCGCCCCCGGCATAGCGATAGGTTTCGAAATCCTTCAGCTGCGCCAGAATGGCTTGCGCCTCGTCAAAGTAATCGTTGCGGATCAACACATCTGCCATCCGCCGGTACTGGTCGGACAGCAGATCGCGGAAACAATTCTGCAGGTTCTGCGGCAGATCCACCAATTTGCGGCGCGCCGATTGCAGGTGGTTCACGGCGGATTTTGCCAAAGCCAATCCGGCAGCCTCCGCGCCGATGTCGAACAACAGATCGCTGCCCTTACGCTGGCTACAGGCCATCTCCATGTGATACACTAGCGACCCGGTGATATGCCGGCTTCGATCGTTGATCGATTTGGCAATGGCGACCGATTTGTAGACCGCCTCCTCCGCATGCTCGAGGTTGCCGAGTTCGGCCAGAAGTCGCGCCCGTTCCTGATAGAGAGGCACAAGCAAGGGCGACTCTCCAAGCCCCTTGGTCTTGTCCGCGATCCGTTCGTCAACACCAGCCAATCGCACATCGGCAGCCTGTGTGCTTTCGATCTGGAGCGGGGCATACTGCTCCCGCGTCGCCAGACGATACCGCACCTCTTTCAGCATCAGGCGCAACTCCTCGGTCTGCTCGGCGCGACTTTCGGCCAGCACGTCCAAAAGCATGCCGATATCATCTAGTTGCCCCGCGTCTGGCGTCACCCCCTGGCGCACGGTGCCCATAAGAAAGGTCAGAGCCTGGCGCAGGGTATAATCGACCGGCTCAAGATCGAAGGTGGCGACCTGTGCACCCAGCGCTTCGATCTGCTCGGCCGCCATGTCGAAATTGCCCAGAAACAGCGCCGCGCCCACGAGGGCCGCCTGCGCCTCGGGCTCGCCCGAGGCCGCCTTGTCCTCCAACCATGTCCAGCCCGACCCGATGGCGTCATCCCCGAACCGGCCCACGACTGACAACATCGCCAGCCGCGCGGCCTCGCTCGCCTCCAGACCATCGAGTTCCGCGCGCATCGCCCGGGACGCGTCCTGCGGCGTCGCAACATCTTGCATGGCCTGCCACAGCCCCGCGTCGGAATTGCCCGCCGCCTTCGCAGCGGCCAGTGCGTCCGCCGCTTCGGTCGGGCCCTGCTCAACCTGCGGATGGGCGCTCAGCAACCGGCCGAGACGGAATTGCGCCTCTGGGGCAGACCCTGCCCTACGGTACCAGTTGGCGGAATTGGCCAAATGAATCTTCTGCCTTGCCAACTTGCCACAATCCACCAACAAGACCAGGCAACTGACGCGGACCTCCTCGTATCGGCGACCCAGCTTGATCACGTCCGCGACGTTCTCTTCGAGCACCTCCGGCAAGGCCGCCGCAAGGGGGTCGTCATATTCCGTGAACGCCCGGTTCAAACGCCGCTCGGCCTTGATATCTCCGCGCGATGCCCCGGTCAGGTACAGCGAGGCCGCCTCGCGCAATGCCTCGCGCGTGCCGTCCTCGATCAGGATTTCGGCATATTTGCGCATTGCGCGCGGGTGCTTCTGATTGGCAGACCGGCGATACCAGTGCCTGGCCTTCTTATCGCTCTGCTCCACCCCGATACCCTTCTGGTACAGCTCAGCAATGTTTGACTTGGCGACGCGATTGTCGCTTCTGAAATACCACTTGAGGCCCGCTTGAGGGTTCGCTTCGGCACCCTCGCCGTTGGTAAGCGCATAGCCCAGCGAAAGATAAGACCGTTTTTCGCCCTTTTCCGCCGCCTGCGAAAACAACTCGAACGCCTTCTCAAGGTCGCGCTCGACCCCGCGCCCGTCACGATAGGCGATCGCCAGCTTGTGCATGGCATAGGCATATCCGCCATCGACTGCCTTCTGATACCACGCCACGGCGGCCATCTCGTCGCGGGTCACGCCAATGCCGTTGAACAGCATATCGGCAATCGTGCCTTGGGTCCTGAGATTTCCCTTTTCGGCCCCTATCATGCTCAGCCTCGCGGCCTCGGGATAATCCTGCGGCACGCCGCGCCCGAAGTAATACGCCACACTAAGCTCGTCATAAGACGCCGCGTGCCCCAGTTTCGCAGCCTCGCGCCAGGCATCGACGGCATCTTCAAACGTCCCGACACTGTCGAAACGATACATGTTGCCCAAGGCGTGATACGCCTTGGCATAGCCATTCGCTCCGGCCTTGGAAAACAGCGCGGCGGCCTTGTCGAGATCCTTGGCAACCCCGGTGCCAGAACGATAAAGCCGTGCCAATTGATAGGTGGAATAATCATTGCCAAGCGCATCGCCCTTTGCCCACCACGCCACAGCCGTGGCATCATTGCGCTTGACCCCTTTCGCGAAGCGGTAAGCCCGGCCAAGCTCGGCCATGGCCCTTGATGACCGGCCCTCTGCCGCCTGCTTGTACCACGCCACCGCCTCCGCCATCTGGGCATCGCTGGCGTCATTGCGATACATCAGGTCATTGCCAAGGTTCACCGCAGCGGAGGGATTGCCGGCCTCCGCCGCCTGTCGCCGTAGCCTTTGGCCGCGCTCGGGATCGTAAAACCCGCCATCCTCGTCCAATAGAAGATTGGAAAGGTTCGACATGGCAAACAGGTTGCCGGCCGCCGCTGCACGCTCGAAATACCGAAGCGAGGTTGCCGGATCGGCCCCCGGCACAGCCTCGTTGTCAAACATCACCCCGAGATAGGCCAGGGCATCGGGGTTATCGGTATCGCGGATATCGTAAACAAGATGGAAAGCACGCCGGTCCTGGCCCAATTTGCTGTACACTCTCGCCAGATGGGCCCGGCTTGCATGGTCTTCGGGATTCGCCTCCACCGCCTCGGTGCAGACCTGAAACGCCGCTTCAGCATCCAGTTCATCCCACCAGACACCCACATCCGCGGTCTTAACAGGGGTCGCAAGGTCGGCGCAGCTTTGCGCTCCGGCAACGCTGGCTGTCAGGAAAAGGGCAACGAATATGCAACAACTGCATTTTAGAAAATGGATTTTTGGCATCGGTGCCGTATCAGGGTATCAACTAACTACCATGACTGGAATTCAAACCGCCGATTTTGTCAAGCGCACGGGCTCGTGCGCCCTATGCGAAGCGTTGCGACAGGCACGGTCCTCAAGAGTCGCAAATGCCACGCGAAAGTTCCGGAAATCAGTCCGCGTCCCCTTGCCGCCGCGTCGGACCAGTAGCGAAAACGAATTGAAACGTCAGTGGTTTGCGCCGATACTCAACCTCTGGATTTGTATATTTGAAGCGGATTTTGATGGAGTCAGTTCATGCAAGCTCATGCTTTAGCTTTCTGTCGCGCGGTTTGTTTTGCCTTTTTTCTGTTCAGCGTCGCTTGGGCCAGCGCCACTGCAGCGCAGGACCGACATGCCATTCTGGTGGGAGTGTCGGGCTATCCCTACCTAAGTGAAGATGCCCGGCTCAACGTCGGTTCGGAACTCGATCCGACGAAAGACGGCCCGGCCAATGACGTACTGACGATGAAATCCACACTGCTGCAGAGGGGGTTTCCGAGCGACAACATTGTCGTTCTCGCCGATGGCGTATCGAACACGCCGCTTCCTACGCGTGCCAACATTATCAGCGCGTTCGAGGCCACCGCCGACAGGCTGGTCGCGGGGCAGGATGATTACGTCTTCGTGTTTCTTGCAGGGCACGGATCGCAACAGCCCGCCCGGGCCAGTCGCACGGACAACGAGCCGGACATGCTGGACGAAACGTTTCTGCCGTATGACGTTCAACCGTGGGACACCGAAGGTGAACTCATGCCCAACGCGCTGCTGGATCACGAAATCGGATCGCTGCTGGCGGGGCTGCGGAACAAGGGCGCCTTCGTCTGGATGGTCGCCGATACCTGCCACTCGGCCACCATCACGCGCAGCAACCTCGAACATCTCGGAGACGAGGTAAAATTCCGATCCATAGATTTGCAAAGCAACGCAGGCAGCCCGGCGCATTCTGTGGCAAACAGCCCGGGAAAGGTCGCCCTGGTTGATCCGGTCGCACTAGAGGAGGATGCAGGCGGCTTCGTCGGCTTCTTCGCAGCGCAGGCTCATCAGAGCGCACCGCAAGCCCGCCTTCCCAAGAATTCGGAGGATCAGAAAACCCGGGGCTGGTTCTCCTACGCTTTCAACACGGTCCTATCTGAAGAGCCCGACCTGACGTATGGGCAACTGTCGCAGCGAATCCTCGATGTCTACAATGCGGAATATATCAGCCGCTTCGTCACGCCGTATTACGAGAACATCGACCAGTTTAAAGGCGTGGCCGCCTTCGCCAACACCTCGGGCGACCGCCAGATGCAGTGGCAGGTGCGCAAGGATTTCGATGGCAACCTGATGCTGGCCGCGGGCCTTCTACACGGGATCGGGAAGGGCACGAAACTGGCGGTGTTTCCCACAGCGGCAGCCGGAGAGGACGAACGTCTAGGCCTTGTCGATGTGACCCATGTCAAGGCGACCGAAGCGAAGGTTGAACGCGTTCACGGTCATGAGGGGGACGAGCCTGGAATGCCCGCGCGCGCATGGGCCCGATTGGTGGAACACGAGCCGGCGCTGGGTCTACGGGTGACGCTACAATCGGCTAGTGGTGCCTCCTTGCCCGACACCGACGAGATCGCGGAAATTCTTCGCGAAACCGCCTCGGAGCAAAGGATCATCCGGTTTTTGGAGAATGACCAACCCAGCGACGTGACGCTCGTTCTGCATCGGGATCACCTCGAATTCCGGCTCAACCCGACGGACCGGACCGGGCACGCCGTGCAAGGCAAGGCGGTGCCCCCCCTTGTGACGCCCTTCCATGGTCAGCCAGAACTACAACAGGCGATCGAGGACAGGTTGACAAAAGTCTACAAGACGTCGCTCTTGATGAAAGCGGCCGATGTCATCTCGGAAGACCCTGCGCTTGGCGGTGTCGAGTTGAACATGTCACTTTGCGCCAAGGCGTCCCCATCCTGCGTCGATTACCCCGAACGGGCGCAGATCAGGCAGCCGCCCAGCCTGTCGCCAGGGGACATGTTGCAACTGTCCGTCGCCAATACCGAGTTCGAGCTCATCGACTACACGGTTCTCCACATCGATACCGATTTTGCCATCGCTGCCGTCGCGCAGGGACGGCTGACCAAAGGCGACGACCCGCAAAGGATCATGCAAGGCAAGATCACCCCGGGACAATCGGGCATTCAGCAATTGATGGTTATTCTCGTGGAAGGTCGCCCGGGCGAGGAAATTTCAGGGTTTTCGTTCTTCCAGGACCCCAAGACCTATCTCTGGGCGCGCGACACGGCCCCGACAATACGCGGCCGTGCTCGGGAATTGGAGGTGGCAGAGCGTGCACAGATTGCTGTCTATCAATGGCTGAATTCCGTGAACTGACGAGAATCTCTGTTTTTCCTGTTGCCAAACGGCCCTCCAGCGTATCAAATTATCGAAGGAAGCGAGCATTTCAGCAGAAGTTCCTTTGATCACAACGACTTTTCCCAACTAGACGGAGTATCAGATGTCTTTTTCCCAAGCGCCGAAAGATCAGGCCGCGAACCCCGATCGTCGCAAACTTCTGAAAGTCGCTGCAAAGTTCAGTGCCGTAATGGCTACCGTCGGAGTTTCGAATTTCACCCTGTCGGACCTCGCGCATGCCGAAGAGATCGGCCCGCTGGAACAGCTGTTGAACCACGCCATCGAAACCGGCGATATGGAAGAAGCCATTTCCTTGTACGGCAAGGAAGCGAATTTGCTGCCCGAGCAACTCGACGCGCTGCGCAGCCTTTCGGAATCCGATCTTCAGGATCTCAGCGTCATTCGCGAAAAGCTGAAACTGGACGACAGCTACGAGTTCAGAACGCGCCGCGGCTGAGCAAGGCTTTCTCGCGTTGTAATGCCTTGCCGCACGAGCGAAACCTTGAGTGAACCAAAGCATCCGATGTCAGCACCTCCCGTCGCTTTAGTGAATATGCCGTTGTCGACAACGCAACATCCTTCCTTGGGGCTGAGCCTGTTGAAAGCGGGTTTGCAAACGGTCGGCATAGATTCCGTCATTCATTACCTGAATATCTGGTACGCCGAAGCCGTAGGGCTTGAACTACTCGATAAACTGGAAGAATTCCCGACGGCACAGCTTGTCGGGGAATCCCTTTTTGCCGAGGCACTCTGGGGCCAGGGCAAGATAGACCACGATGGCTACTTCGAAGATGTCCTGTTGGACAAGTCGCATGATCACAGAAATCATGTAAACCGGCTAATCGGCAAAGACATGAAGGAGGATCTGGGCCATGCGCGTGGCTGCGTAGAGGGCTTCCTTGACCGCTGCATGAGCGAGATAGATTGGGGAAGCTACGAGGTCGTCGGCTTCACCTCGATGTTCCAACAGCATTTTGCGGCCCTTGCGCTCGCAAAACGACTGAAGGAACGCTGGCCCCACCTGCACATCTCCTTCGGCGGCTCAAACTGTGAAGCGGCCATGGGGATTGCGCTTCTACGGCATTTCCCCTTCGTGGATTCTGTGTGCACTGGGATGGGCGACCATTCCTTCGACGCGTTCTGCCGGGACTTGTTGCAAGGCGTCCAGCTGGGTAAATACCCCAACATGTACCACCGCCAGATGCCCCTGGATTTCTCGGTCAGGAACGTTTCAGTCGCGAACATGGATGACATTCCGTTGCCGGACTTCAGCGATTATTTTTTCCAGCGCGTTGAACGGTCCAACCTGCCCCCTGAAAAGATGTGCATCATGTTGGAAACGTCGCGCGGCTGCTGGTGGGGTCAAAAGCACCACTGCACATTCTGCGGGTTGAATGGTGACACACTGAAGTATTCTCACAAATCGGCGGACAGAGCGCTGCACGAGTTTTCCGAGGTCACGGCAGAATGGGGACACTACACGCGTCAGATCGCTGTCGTCGACAACATCCTGCCATCGGATTATCTGCGCACCTTCTTGCCGCGTCTCAAGGAAGCCGGGCTCGGGGTCGGCGTCTTTTACGAGACCAAGGCAAACCTAACGAAAGAACAGGTCGAACTCTATCGCGACGCAGGGTTACGCTATATCCAGCCGGGCATCGAAAGCCTGAACTCAGATATCCTTAAGTCTCTGCGAAAAGGGGTAAGTGCCCTTCAGAACATCCAACTTCTCAAATGGTGCCGGGAATTCGGTGTTACACCGGTATGGAACTATTTGATCGGCATCCCCGGTGAAAAAAAGGCGGATTACGACAATCAGCCAAGGGTCATAAACGCCCTAAACCATTTGGCAGCCCCGACAATGGAATGGATCCGGATCGACAGGTTTAGCCCGTATCATTCCAGCCCGTCTGCTTTCGGCATCTCCGACCTACGCCCCTTCAGCGCGTATCGGTATCTGTACCCAGGCCTCGAAGAGAAGGATCTTCATGGACTGGCATATTACTTTATCGGGGATTTTCACGGCAAGGAACATGCTCGGGAATATGCGGATCCGGTCGAGGACGCGATCAACCTCTGGCAGGAAAATGAAACATTGACCGCCCTGTTCCATTTCGAGTCGGGCGAAGGGCTCGTGATCTGTGACTTCCGTCCCGTCGCCACGAAGGCAGCCATGTTGCTGGAAGGGCCGCAGCGCTTCGTCTACGAGTTTTGCGACGCAGTTCAGAGTTACGAAAAGATACGGGCAGCGGTCTCAGAATTTTTGGCGCGTGAGGTAACTCAGCAGGAAATGGATGACTGGTTGCAACCGCTTCTGGATCAGGACCTGATGCTGAAGGATCAACAGAATTATCTATCATTGTCCGTGTCACTCGATAACGGGTATTTCCCGCCTGAAGTTCTGTGGTCCCGCATGCAGATCGCTTTGAAAGATCATCCCGGTCTTTTTGGCGAGACTTCGGAAAGCAAGGTTGCTTATGCGTGACCTAGAAGCGAGTGGGAGGTGTCAGGGCGATGAACTTGTGAGCAGCCCGATCTGCTTGGTCCAAGTTGATTGTTAGTGCATGATTGGACAGCCTCACTGTCCAAGTGGAGACGAGTTCGAATTGGCCAGACAGCACCGCCACTGAACCTTTGCCACATTTCGGCCATGTCTTTTTTCTATTGGAACCTATTATAGATCCAACCTTTTTACCTCAGATTTGCCCGCGCAAGAAAACCTCGAACCACGCCGGTTCCCAGATAAAGCCCGACGGCTCGCGGGGCGAAACTCAGGTCTCTGGCCTCGGACGAATGCAGACCTGCAAAGCCACACAGGCCATGCCAAGTGCAAGACCTGACCAAGAAAAGGCGGATATTCCCCCGCTCCAGACCGCTATTGCAACATTGGTCGCGAGTACGGGAAGCAATGACATTCGATACCGACTACGCGTTTGCACGGCCGCTTGCGTCATCACCACTGCCATCACAAGAAGGCTGATTTCCAACGGGATTTGGCTCGACAGCAACAGAAACGCCAAAAAAACAGCGGAGAACCAGAAGCTCAAATTGGCGCCGGTTCCCCCATGTTTCAGACTCAGGTGAAACGGCCTGTACCCAGCGAGCCTCTTGTTCAGGAGGTTGTGCCGAACAAAAGTTTCTGGCCCGAGCAGTACCACTGTAAACGGTGTCGCCACCCCACATTGCCGACGGGATCAGCCATTGCGAGTTGATACGCATCCAAAGAAAAGGAGTGCGTTTCGCAATGTTCGCAAAGAGTTCGTTCCTCACGGCGCTTGGTGT
>Ga0189287_100195_pt1 | contig 28106 bp, 29 predicted proteins | sample UW86minimetaG_FD_130319 | JGI IMG/M metagenome (GOLD analysis project Ga0189287, IMG submission 130319) | Marine microbial communities from the Costa Rica Dome - UW86 mini metaG | ecosystem: Environmental > Aquatic > Marine > Oceanic > Photic zone | place: Costa Rica: the Eastern Pacific... | reverse complement strand
ACTGGGTATTGATGTAAACTGTCTACCGTTGTTGGACGTTCCGGTGCCGGGGTCACATGATATTATCGGTAATCGAGCCTATGGCGATGATCCGGTGTTGATCGCAACGCTTGGGGCGGCGGTGATTGAGGGCATGGCCTTGGGCGGCGTTATGCCGGTCATAAAACACATTCCTGGGCATGGTCGCGCGACGGCGGACAGCCATCTCAGCCTGCCCCGCGTTGATGCATCGATAGATGATCTGCGGCATACTGATTTTGCGCCATTCAAGGGGTTGAACACGGCATCTTGGGGAATGACGGCGCACATCGTCTATGAGGCTTTGGATGCGGATCAACCGGCGACCTTATCCAAAATAGTCATATCGGACATTATTCGAGATGAGATTGGCTTCGACGGGTTCTTAATGTCTGATGATGTGAATATGAAGGCGTTAACCGGCAGCGTTGCTGAAAATTCTGTGCGTGCGTTGGAGGCCGGGTGCGATGCCGTTCTGCATTGTAATGGTGAGCTGGAAGAAATGATCACTGTCGCCGCAGAATTGCCTGAATTAAGTGTTCAAGCTATGGATCGGTTCAAATCTGCAAAGGCGCACCAGTCCGCAAAGATTGACGTCAATATTGATACGCTAGAGCTACTTTTTGATCGCGTGACCGCCAAATGGCGTAATTGGGCCTGATCGGTCCTAAGGATACCTATGGATATTGATTACAATACGATTGGTTACACAATTTCCGTCTGGGCGATCCCCATTCTTTTGGCGATCACATTGCACGAAGCGGCTCATGGATGGGTTGCGATGAAGTTGGGCGACCCAACAGCCAAGGAATTAGGGCGCGTTTCCTTCAATCCGCTGAGGCATATCGATCCTTCCGGCACCATTATTATCCCTGGGATGCTGTTGCTGGCGAGCGGTGGAAAGATGATGTTTGGATTCGCAAAACCGGTTCCAGTCGACTTCCGGCGGCTAAAAAACCCGCGTCGAGACATGATTTTAGTGGCTGCCGCGGGGCCGGCGATGAACCTTATTCTCGCAACAATCGCGGCTGCTGGATTTTATGGGCTATTTTATCTTGATGGTGACGTTCGAGAATGGGTTGCTTATAACCTTGGAAATGCTTTGTGGATCAATGCGTTATTAGCGGTATTTAATATGCTACCTTTGCCGCCGCTTGACGGGGGACGGGTGGCTGTTGGTCTATTGCCGTGGTCGATTGCCCGCCATCTCGTCAAACTTGAACGCGTCGGCATCTTCATAATTGTTGCGGCAATCTTTTTACTGCCTTGGTTAGGTGGCATGATTGGGCTTGATCTGAACGTGTTTGAATGGCTAGTGATCGCGCCGACGAGCTATGTACAGAACCTGATACTTGCGCTTGTCGGGCTTGGTTGATGAAGGGCACCGAACAGTAATGGCCGAAATCGTAGAATTAGACCTTAATCTCGAAGACAATTCGGATGATGCGCCGTCGCTGGCAGCGTCATTTGTTGTCGATCTTGAAGGATTTGAAGGTCCGATTGATGTGCTGTTGCAGCTGGCCCGTGACCAAAAGGTTGATCTGGTTCATATCTCAATTCTGGAACTTGCTGATCAGTACTTGGGCTTTGTTGCTGAGGCACGGAAGCATAACCTTGAGCTTGCCGCAGATTATCTGGTCATGGCGGCATGGCTTGCGTTCCTGAAGTCACGTTTGTTGCTGCCTGATCTCACAACCGAAGAAGAGCCGAGCGGTGAAGAAATGGCTTCGGCACTGCAATATCAGCTGCGCCGATTACAGGCGATGCAGAACTCGGGGCAGGCGCTGATGGAACGCCCCCGTCTCGGTAGAGAATTTCTGAGCCGCGGACAGCCTGAGCGATTCAAGCCGCGCGAAGTGGAAATTCTTGATGCGACGCTCTATGACCTTTTGAAGGCGTACGGAGATCAGCAGCGCCGCAAGAATGCCCATGAGCCGATGCATATTGAAGCATTTGAGATTTACACGGTTGAGGATGCGTTGGCGCGTTTACGCAGATTACTTGGGGCGACGCCTGACTGGCAGAATCTCTGGGCATTTTTGCCCGATGACCTCAAAAGCCCGTTACTAAAACGCTCGGCTGTTGCATCGACATTCGCAGCAAGCCTGGAAATGGCCAAGGAAGGCAAGGTGTCGATCCGACAATCGGGATCTTTTGGGCCAATTTTCGTGCAGGGACAAAATCAAACAACGGGCTCATATGAGCCTGAGTAACTAATGGAACCATCTATGGTCGAACACGCAAATGATGACGAAGTGGCTGACGTAGCTGCGAACGATATTGAAACACCTGAGGTGGCTGATGTGGTCGCCGCCGAGGCGGTTGAAGGTCTGGAGCAGGAAGGGGATAACCCTGAAACAGAGATGGGCCCTGATGAGCCCGCAGTCGATCCTGAGACTTGGAACAAGTACCTCAAGATCACTGAGGCATTGTTGTTTGCGTCCGCGGAACCTCTGACGGAACGGGTTCTCGCCAATCGCTTGCCGGATGACGCAGACATCAAGGGCCTGCTCAAGGCGCTTCGGCTTATCTATGCAGATCGCGGCGTGAACCTTGTCCGCGCCGGGGCGTCATGGGCGTTTCGCACGTCGCCTGACTTGGCGGATTACCTGAATAAAGAGGTTGAGGTCGCGCGCAAACTCAGCCGTGCCGCCATCGAAACGCTGTCAATTATTGCCTATCATCAGCCGGTTACACGGGCTGAGATAGAGGAAATCCGCGGTGTGAGTATCTCCAAGGGTACGCTTGATGTGTTGATGGAAGAAGAATGGATTAAACCCCGTGGACGCCGCCAGACACCCGGGCGTCCGTTGCAATGGGGAACGACTGACTCGTTCCTGGATCACTTTGGTCTTGAAACCATTCGCGAACTGCCTGGCGTTGATGAACTTAAGGCTGCTGGTCTTTTGGATGCGTCGCCTGCAATCAATGCGTACCGTGCAACAGCCGACATGTTTGGCGTGAACGAAGAAGATGATGAAACCGGTGACGAAGAGGATGCTTTGCCCAAGGATGCCTTGAGTGACGTGACCGAAGAGCCTGCGGAACCGCTTGATCCTGATGACGGACGCGGTTGACGGATTTAACCTGAAATCGGAGACCTGCGCAAAAGCGAGGGGTGAACGATAAAAACCTTGCATTCTCGGGGCTTAACCGCAAATCTACGGCTCTCAGGAGGGGGCGGCGCTTAACGGCGCCGTTGTCGCGTTTCAAAAGGAGCGCGCTGTTCGTCAAAACGGCTCTGGGCAATAGAAAATTTATACGACAGCGAATGGGATAGTTTTATATGGGCGCGTTTAGTATTTGGCATTGGCTTATCGTTCTTGTGGTCGTCCTTGTCCTCTTTGGTGGCGGCGGCAAAATCTCTCGATTGATGGGTGATTTTGGTAAGGGTCTGAAATCCTTCAAAAAAGGCATGAAGGAAGAAGAAACTGCGGCCGACGACGAAGCGGATACGACCGAGAAGAAAAAGATTGATTCAGACGCAGCGGACACAGTCGCTGCGCGCAGCGAAGAAAAAGACAAAGCTGCCGGTAGCTGATCCATCGCGGGGTCCAATGGGAGCCTGCATTTTCGTTTAGTGTTTGATTGAGGTCGACCGCCATGTTCGATATCGGCTGGCAGGAGCTTTTCCTTGTGGCAGTTGCGGCGCTGATTGTTATCGGCCCCAAGGACTTGCCGCGCGCTTTGAAAACGGTGACCGGCGCTATTCGTAAAGTCAAAGGCATGGCACGTGATTTTCAGGGCGGTCTTGATGATATCGTTCGTGAAACAGAACTTGCTGACATGCGTAAGGAAATCGAGGAACACACGGGCGGTGATCTGCGAAAATCCATCGAAAATTCAATCGATCCGGATGGCGAGCTTTCCAAGGAAATGAATGATATGCGGAGTTTTGAGGGCGACCTCACAAACGCAACGCAAGACTTCTCAGAAGATATTAACAAGGCTGAAGAGGACGCCAAGGTCGGGCTTCCTGATCCGAACGAAGCCATGACGTTCACGCCGCCCGAACCAGAAAAAGTCGCCGAAACTGTATCTGAGCCTGCACCCGCATCTGAACCCGCTGAGACATCGTCTTCTGCCGATCAAGACAAGAAGGACGCATAAGCGTGGCAAAAGACGACGACATCGCTGATCAGTCAAAGATGCCGTTGCTCGAGCATCTGATCGAGCTACGCACGCGTCTGTTGTGGTCCGTTATCGCGATCGTCGTTTTGTTTATGATCTGCTTTTATTTCTCAGCGCAGATTTACGGCTTTTTGGTGCAACCGCTGGCAGATGTCTTCCACGAAAACGGTCGCGAACGTCGGTTGATCTTTACGGCCTTGCACGAAGCATTCTTCACGTATGTCAAAGTCTCTTTCTTCGGCGCGATGTTTATCGGCTTTCCTTTCATCGCTGCGCAAATCTGGATGTTCATTGCACCTGGATTGTACAAGCACGAGAAATCAGCATTTTTGCCGTTTCTGATAGCGACACCTCTACTGTTTTTTGCGGGCGGCGCGCTGGTTTATTATTACGTTCTGCCCGTGGCATGGGAATTCTTCATCGGATTTGAAACAAGCGGCAGTGAAGACCAGTTGGCGATCCAGTTGGAAGCCAAAGTTAATGAATACCTCTCATTGGTCATGCGCTTGATCTTTGCCTTCGGTATCAGTTTCGAGCTGCCGGTTGTCCTGACGTTAATGGCGCGGGCCGGGATCGTGACCGCTGATGGGTTGGCGGCAAAACGTAAGTACGCCATTGTTTGTGCGTTTATTGCTGCGGCTATTCTGACGCCACCTGATCCGGTCAGCCAGATTGGCTTGGCTATTCCGATCATCATTCTTTACGAGATATCGATCATCGCATCACGTATGGCGGAAAAGAAACGTGCCCAACGTCTTGATGATGAAGATGGTGACGAGCCTGCCGTTTAACCTCTAAGCCGTCTTGCCAGTCGACCATCAATAGCAATCAACCCCGCCAGAATAAGTGCCATACCAACGTAATGGCGGCTTGCCAGTTCTTCATCCAGAAATACAGTCCCCAGAAGGATCGCGGTTACCGGTATGACAAGGGTGACAAGGGCTGCGTTAACGGCGCCGGCTGACTCCAGAATCTGGAAATAAATCAAGTATGCGAGGGCCGTAGATGCGACCGCCAGGGCGACAATTGCCAAAAGCGCCTGATTTCCTGGGATTGGTAAGCTCCATGGCTGGTCGATGAAGATGACAATCGGCAGCATCATGATTGTCGTTGCAGATAATTGACCGAGTGCGCCGATACTAGGTGTGACGCCAAGGGCTCTGAAGCGCCGTCCAAACACAGACGCGAACCCGTATGATAATGCGGCCCCAAGACAGGCTGCGATGCCAAGTGTTGTTACGCTCACCCCAGTCAGCGCGTTGCCACCAAACAGAACAGCGACGCCAGCAAAACCAAGCACGACGCCCGCCACCTTGTTGGCGGCCATCTTTTCGTCGGCCAAAAGAAAGTGCGCAACAAGGATAGAGAAAATTGGCGTCGTCGCATTGAGTATTGATGCCAGTCCGCTGGGGATGGAGGTCTGCGCCCAAAACAAAAGGCTAAAGGGAATGAGGTTATTAAAGAATCCCATCAACAGAAACGCCGATACGAACGGCCATCCGAGGGGAAACTCCTCGCCCTTGAATTTGATAAAAATGAAAAGCGTCAGGGCAGCTAAACTAACCCGGCAGAATACAAGTGTCAGTGGCGGAACTTCTTTCACGGCAACCGCTGCAAAAAAGAACGCACCGCCCCAAAGCACAGAGAGTATCCAAAGGAGCAACCAATCGCGAGCCGTCATGCGCATGTAAATATCACCTGAAGTTAAGGGTCTTGATATAGCGTTTTCGCTCCGATGACGACTCGCCAGATTCGGACGTCATCATCTGATCAGTCTCGACCATGGCAACGCGATCTCGTAAATTGAGGCATGCTTGATTTTGAGACATGTGAAACAGCCAGATACAAACGTGACCCGTCTTTTGACGGGGTGTTCTTTACCGCTGTCAAAACGACGAAGATTTATTGTCGTCCTGTTTGTCCTGTGAAGCAGCCTCTGTCCAAGAATGTGGTGTATTATCCAAGCGCCGCGGCCGCCGAGCAGGCAGGATTTCGCCCTTGCTTGAGGTGTCGGCCGGAAACTGCGCCGTTCTCGCCCGCATGGAAAGGAACGAAAACAACTGTGGAGCGGGCACTTCGGCTCATCGAAGAAGGCGCGCTTGATCAGGGTACAACAGGTGATCTAGCGGCAAGGCTTGGTATGGGGGCACGGCAGTTGTCCCGGCTTTTCCAACGCCACGTTGGTGCCAGCCCTTTACAAACGGCGATGACATTCCGTCTGCAGCGCGCAAAGCGACTGCTGAATGATTCGGACCTGCCGATTACCGAAATCGCTTATCGGTCAGGTTTCTCAAGCTTGCGGCGATTTAACGCGGCTTTTCGTGACCTTTATGATCGCCCCCCTTCAGCGTTGAGACGTATGTGAAGAATGCTGCCGTGACAGTAATCCCGCGTTGACGGACATTTTACGTCGCCCCGGGCTTGATCCGGGGCCTATGTTTGCACTCAGAGATTGGCTGCGGAGAGAAATGGATCCCGGATCATGTCCGGGATGACGAGTTATTGTATTTGTTCAAGTTACACCAATCACGTCATCCCCGCGTCGGCGGGGACCCAGAGTGTGCGCGTATAAACGAGGTTCCCGCCTGTGCGGGAATGACGGCGTTAGAGTTCTAGCAATTTGAAACTTAACTGTGCCGCTTGCGGATTTCGCTTTCGCGAGGATGAGGTTTTCTGCACGAAACGGGTGTTCGATGCGGCATTTCATGTTAACTGAATATCAGGTTTGGGTGTCTATGTTCGCCAATCGGCGGCAATGCCCTCAATTGACAGGATAACAAGGACTGATCATTCCCGATGTTTGATATTAAGTGGATCAGAGACAACCCCGAAGAATTTGATAAAGGCATGGCACGGCGCGGACTTGAGCCGCAGTCACCATCGTTGTTGGCGTTAGATGCTGCGCGGCGCGATGCGCAGACTCGCGCCCAGGAATTTCAGACTGAGCGCAACACACTCTCCAAGCAAATCGGCATGCTGAAATCCAAGGGAGAGGATGCGTCTGAAGTAATGGCGCAGGTGTCACAGTCCAAAGATGCCCAAGCCGCAGCGGAGGCTGAAGCTTCTGAGGCATCAACGGCGCTAAACGATGCATTGGCCGGATTGCCCAATTTACCGCTTGATGAAGTGCCGGATGGTCAAACAGAGGACGACAATGTTGAGGTGCGCCGTATCGGCGAGCCGCCGTCTTTTGACTTTACGCCCAAAGATCACGTCGATATCGGCGAAGGCCTTGGGATGATGGACTTTGAAGTCGCCGCAAAATTGGCAGGAGCACGGTTCGTGCTGTTGTCAGGTGGTCTGGCACGTATGGAGCGTGCGCTGGCGGCGTTTATGCTGGATCATAATACGGGCGAATTTGGTTATACCGAAGTCAATCCACCGGCATTAGTGAATGACAAAACCATGTTCGGGACCGGTCAGTTGCCAAAGTTTGGCGAAGACCTATTCAAGACAACGGATGGGTATTGGCTCATCCCAACGGCTGAAGTGCCGCTGACCAATATCGTTGCAGATAGCATTGTTGATGAGGAATACCTGCCGCGGCGCTACACAGCCATGACATGGTGTTTCCGTTCCGAGGCAGGTTCCGCAGGACGTGATACCCGCGGCATGATCCGTCAGCACCAGTTCACCAAAGTTGAAATGGTTTCCGTCACCAAGCCTGAAGACAGCATGGACGAGCTTGAGCGCATGACAAGTTGTGCTGAGGATATTCTGAGTAAACTTGGTTTGCCGTTCCGCACGGTGACACTATGCGTAGGCGATATGGGAGCCGGGGCGCGCAAGACTTACGATATCGAAGTCTGGCTGCCTGGGCAGGATCGTTATCGCGAAATTTCAAGTTGTTCTGTGTGTGGAGATTTTCAGGCGCGCCGGATGAATGGTCGCTACCGGGTCAAGGGCGAGAAAGGGACGCAGTTCGTGCATACCCTGAACGGTTCTGGTCTTGCTGTTGGAAGAACCTTGATTGCGGTGCTTGAGAATTACCAGCAGGCCAATGGATCCGTCGCAATCCCCGAAGTTCTGCAGCCCTATATGGGTGGGTTGAAGGTCCTAAAAGCAGATGGCTAATGCGGGTATGAACCTTAAAAAAGCGCGGGTACTTCTTTCGAATGATGATGGTATTCATGCGCCCGGTATGAAGGCACTCGAAGAGGCTGTTCGGCCTTTGGTGGGCGAACTATGGGTCGTTGCCCCTGAGACGGAGCAATCTGCGACCAGCCATTCACTCACACTTCGTCGACCTTTGCGGATTCGGCATATCTCGGATCGCCGCTATGCGGTTGATGGCACACCTACGGATGCTGTTCTTTTGGGTGTGAATGAAGTCATGAAAGACAGCCGACCTGATTTGATCCTATCGGGGATCAACCGAGGCGGTAACCTTGGTGAAGACGTGACCTATTCGGGCACGGTTGCGGCGGCGATGGAGGGGGCGTTGCTTGGCATTCCGTCTGTGGCGCTCAGTCAGGTCTACGAAGATCGGCATAAGGTCAAATGGGCCACAGCGAAGACCTGGGTGCCGAAGGTGCTAAAACAACTTTTGAGCGCCGGGTGGCCGCAAGGTGTTTTTATCAACGTCAATTTTCCGGACCGGACAGCAAAGAAAGTTACGGGGATCGAAGTATGCCGTCAGGGTCGCCGCAAGATTGGTGGCGATCTCAGCCGTGGCGTGGATCCGCGTGGAGACGAGTACTTCTGGGTTGGTGTGCAGCGTGATGAGCAAAAATTTCTAAAAGGAACAGACCTCGAAGCCGTAAATAATGGTGCTGTTGCCGTTACGCCTTTGGCGCTCGATCTGACCCATGGGCCATCCATGAAGGCACTTAAAGGAAAGATGAAATGACTGCCGGCAGGCTTGATGCGGATACGTTGCGCGCAGCGTTGATGCGTGACGGCATTTCGGATGAGGCTGTGTTGTCGACAATCCATGCGACGCCCAGGGAGTTGTTCGTTCCGGAACCTTTTCAGGATCGCTCATACGAGAACTCACCTCTGCCGATTGGCCTGCACCAAACCATTTCTCAACCAACCGTTGTTGCCAAGATGACGCAGGCGCTGGAACTCAACGACCGTGTGAAAATTTTGGAAATTGGAACCGGGTCGGGATATCAAACGGCCATTCTGGCACCGCTATGCCGCCGGGTTTATACGATAGAACGGCACAAGCCTTTGCATCTTGAGGCGGAGCAGCGTTTCGAGGCGTTGAAGTTTCGAAACGTTGTGACACGGTGCGGGGACGGATCGATGGGGTGGCCTGAGCAAGCACCATTTAGCCGTATCATTGTGACAGCCGCTGCCATTGACGTGCCACATGTCCTATTATCGCAATTGGATGTGGGCGGGATCATGGTGGTCCCAGTTGGTCTCAATGAACGAGATCAGCATTTACTTCGGATTCGTAAGACCGAAGATGATATCGAAACGGAAGACCTGGGTCTGGTTCGGTTTGTACCGCTCATCAGTGATGAGGAAATGGTGTGAAGCAGATAGGCGTCATAGTTATTGCCAGTGTGTTGGGGGTTGCCGGTTGTGGTGGTGTCCAATTTCCGCCGTCATCGCCACCTCGAGATATCAATACGCCGCCGTCACAATCGCGGACGGTCGAGGCATCAAATACTGGAAATGTATCACGCCCAAACGCTAGTCGGGTAAGTTCGCAGGCATTTGTGAATGCCTCTGCCGTCACCGTTCGGCCTGGCGATACGGTCTATGAACTGTCACGGCGTCACCGTGTGCCGGTTCCTGCGATCATTCGGGCCAATAATTTGCGCGCACCTTATTTGCTTCGGATTGGTCAGCGCATTGAATTGCCGCGTGGGACACAACACAAAGTGGTCGCGGGTGATACGTTGTATTCGGTGGCTAAAAATTACGACGTGGGTGTTTATGAACTCGCGCGTCTGAATGACATCGGTGCACCTTATACAATCAAACTCGGCGAAATTTTGGTCATTCCGGCACCCGATGCGGTAACAAAAGTTGCGCAGAAGACACCGCAGCCTGTCGCCAAACCTGCTGCGCCACGTACTGCCGTGGCGAAAGCACCAAAGCCTGTTTTAAAATCTCCATCACCGCCGCGAACAACTGAGCGTGTTGCCGTCACGCCAAGTTCAGCAGGCAAGATCGCCGTGATCCCACCCAAGAAACCAGTTACACCGGTGCCACCACCACCTGCAAGAACTGGGAAAGGATTTGTCTGGCCGGTAAAGGGGCCATTGCTTTCCAGCTTTGGCGTTAAGGACGGCGGGCTTAGAAACGATGGTATCAACATCAAGGCAAATCGCGGCACGCCGGTGCGTGCGGCTGAAAACGGTGTCGTTGCCTATGCCGGAAACGAAATACGTGGGTTCGGTAATTTATTGCTGATCAAACATGCAGATGGGTATGTGACCGCGTACGCGCACAACGAGGATCTTGTTGTCAGGCGTGGACAAAAGGTTAAACGCGGCCAGAAGATCGCAACTGTTGGCTCATCCGGAAGCGTCGCAAGACCGCAACTGCACTTTGAAGTGCGAAAAGGACGGCGTCCGCAAGACCCTAAAAAGTATCTCACCCGTTCCAGTTAAGTTTTTTTGGCCTGAAGTCGTTAAAACTAGCGACGCTTGAAACGGGCCAAATTGGAGTCGTCAAATGAGTGAAAACGCAACAACGATTATATTCATGGCCTTGGCGCTTGGTCTGTGGTTTTTGATTAAAGGTATGAAGGGGGCCAAAGCAAAAGGCGGTGCCATAGACGCGTTAAAGCAAAAGATTCACGAGCAGGGAACGTTTATGGATATGGAAAGAACCGCCTTTCTTAAAAACCTTGAAGAGAACCCTGACACGTTCGACACAAATGAGCTTGTAGCGCACTTATTGTCGGTCGCAGAATCACTGTCTGTCGCTGAACAGGGCCAAATTAAACATATTCTGAATCAACTCAATGAAACCGGACAACGGGTTTTTGTTAAGTCGATCGTCGAATAGGCATTTTTGCATCATTTATTCATGAAAATTTTTCATTTCCTCGAATCTCAAAAAATCTGCTAAAATGATCCCATGTTGATCATGACACTCCTTCGTTCGCCCCAGGTGGCCTACATTTTCATGTCCTTTTTTGTGGCGTGTGGAATTGTATTCGGGTTCCAGTGGTTTGGCTGGATGGGTGTCGGTTTTGTCGGTTTGCTGGGCTTGTTGATTTCACTTCGCGCTGAATTGTTTGATGCGTGTAGCGACCCGCTGGCGCAGGCTTCGGTTAACGTCGTCAAAATGTACACCAAGCAACTCGATAACCGCCGCATGGATAATGTTGACGCCGTTCATCGCCGTCAGGGGAAAGAGCTGCAACGCCACATCTTCCATCGCGCCATAAATACGGTTTTTGCCGCGATCATGATGCTTGGCGGCTCAATGTTCTTCCTGAAAGAGTTTTGACGTCCCCCTCTCCTGGGGGAGAGGGCCGGGGTGAGGGGTGTCATTCATCTGCGCGAAACCCCTCATCCTGTCCTTCTCCCAAGGGAGAAGGGACTCTCGTATAGCTTCACTTTTAGCCTGGGAGGGGCAGCTCGACTCGTCTTAATCGAGTTTTTTGCCGAGGCGTCCGGCCAGATCCTGGATGTATTGCCATGCCACGCGGCCTGATCTGGCACCACGTGTGACGGACCATTCGTTTGCTTCTGCGCGAAGGTCAATCGATGGATCATCAAGGCCGTAATGCTTGGCATATCCCTCGATAATCTCGAAGTATGTATTCTGATCAACATTATGGAAGCCAAGCCATAAGCCAAACCGATCCGAAAGAGAGACCTTCTCTTCTGTTGCTTCTGACGGATTGATCGCGCTTGAGCGCTCATTCTCGATCATATCGCGCGGCATCAGGTGGCGGCGGTTCGATGTTGCATAGAAAAGAACATTTTCCGGCCGACCTTCGACACCACCATCAAGAACGGCTTTAAGCGATTTATAAGCTTCATCCTGACCATCAAAAGACAGATCATCACAAAAGATGAGGCAGCGACGGTCATCGTGACGTAATTTTGATAGCAATGTTGGCAGGGAAGGTATGTCCTCGCGGTGAATTTCAATCAGCGCCAACGAGCCGGGATTCTCTTTGTTGATCAGCGCATGAACGGCTTTAACCAATGAGGATTTACCCGTGCCGCGTGCCCCCCACAATAGGGCGTTATTTGCCGGGAATCCGTTGGTAAAGCGTTTGGTGTTATCAATCAGCTGGTCCTGTTGCCGGCTAATGCCTTGCAAAAGCGAGATATCCACCCGATTTACTACGGGTACAGGCTCTAGGCCTTGGCCACCGGCATGCCAAACAAAGGCGTCAGCCTCGTTTATGCTGATTTCAGGCTCGGGCTCAGGTGCCAAGCGCTCAAGCGCGCCCGCAATCCTGGCCAACAAATCTTTGGTGTCTTGATCAATCATGGGCGCGGAAGGTAAACGTGAGATAGCAAGCCGTCAATCACGATGACGTGCATGATCGCATAAACGCTCGGAAGCTGTTGCAACTCCGGCGTTGAAGGGTATAGTCCGGCAGCTTTTACGGCGAAAGTTACTGAGCTTTGGCCAACGTGTTATTGAGGAGTTTCGAGGATGTTTATTTCACCAGCTTATGCACAGGCAGCAGGCGCGGGTGGTGGCGATGCGTTTCAGGCATTCCTACCGCTTATTTTGATCTTTATTGTGTTTTATTTCCTGCTTATCAGACCACAGCAGAAGAAAATGAAACAGCATCGTGAGACCCTTGATGGCATTCGCCGTGGTGACAAGATCGTCACAGGTGGTGGCATCATTGGAACTGTCACAAAAGTCGATAACGAAACCGAATTAACTGTTGAGATCGCCAAAGACGTCAAAGTCAAAGTGCAGCGCTCTACGGTTGCCGGTGTCGTCAATCGTACTGAGCCTGTTGGTGGTAAAGCGGCTGCAAATGACGGCGGCGAGAAGCCAAAGGGCATTATGGCAAGCTTGTTCGGTGGCGGGCAGAAGCCAGCACCTGCAGCCCCCGAAGCCGACGATAAAAAAGATGCAAAATCCGACGCAAAAGATGCTTCTGATGATGCAGATACAAAAGACGCCAAGTCAGACAAAAAAGACTGACGCTAAAGTATATCAGGATATCTCATGGTCAATTTCCCGACATGGAAGAAGGTGCTGGTCGCGCTGATCTGTTTCATAGGTCTCGCGTTTGCTGCACCAAACTTCGCCCCAGAAGATGTGACAGAAGACCTCCCATCATGGTTGCCGAATAAACAGGTCAACCTGGGACTGGATCTACGGGGAGGGTCCCACCTTCTGCTCGAAGTCGAAGTCCAGGCGGTTATTGACGAATACCTTGAGGCTCTTGTGGGGTCTGTGCGTGAAGAACTTCGCGGTGAACGTATCCGTTATCGTGCTCTCGGCAAGACCGATACGAGTGTTGGCGTGACGATCGCGGATGCTGCTGACCGAGAGAAAGCGCTAGAGATGCTTCGCCGGGTTGATACAGGGGCTGAAACCAGCGTCGAAGGTGACCGCATCGTTATCGAGATGACGGAACCGCAAAAGGTTGAGCGGCGCGTCTCGGCTGTGCAGCAATCGATTGAGATTATCCGCCGCCGGATTGACGAAACCGGTGTGCGCGAACCAACGATCCAGCGACAGGGTGATGACCGGATCATCGTTCAGTTGCCGGGTATCGATGATCCGGAACGCGTAAAGGACCTGTTGGGTCAGACTGCGAAAATGTCTTTCCATCTTGTTGATATCCAGAACTCCGTCGAAGAAGCACTGGCCGGTCGGGTGCCCCCAGGCTCAATGCTGTTGCCGATGATTGAGGGCGCCGCGGGGCCGGGCAACTTAAACGCCATCCTTGTCAAAAAGCGTGTGGCTGTTAGCGGTGAAAACCTCGTCGATGCGCAACCAAGTTTTGACGGGCGCGATAATCAGCCGGTCGTGTCTTTCCGTTTTGATACAATTGGCGCAAAGAAATTTGGAAAAATCACCACTGATAACGTACGCCGTCCATTCGCGATTGTGCTGGATGGCCAGGTGCTTTCGGCGCCTGTGATCCAGGAACCCATTCTTGGTGGATCAGGACAGATATCAGGCAGTTTCTCGATCCAGGACACTCAAGACTTGTCCCTGTTGTTGCGTGCCGGTGCACTACCAGCACCTCTGACCATTCTTGAAGAGCGGACAGTTGGTCCGGGCCTTGGCGCGGACTCAATCGCAGCAGGTGAGATCGCATGTATCGTCGGTTTGATCGCTGTGATCATCTTTATGGCCATTGCTTACGGGCGTTTCGGGCTTTATGCCGACATCGCATTGATGGCCAACATCTTTCTTATCTTGGGCATGCTCTCAATGTTACAAGCGACACTGACGTTGCCGGGCATTGCGGGGATCGTGCTGACAATCGGTATGGCAGTTGATGCCAATGTGCTTATTTTTGAGCGTATTCGCGAAGAAGTTCGCCTCGGTCGCAACCCGATTGCAGCTGTGGACGCCGGATATAGCCGTGCGCTTACAACCATTATCGATTCAAACCTGACGACATTGATCGCAGCCATCTTGCTGTTCTCGTTTGGCTCCGGTCCGATCAAGGGTTTTTCCGTAACACTTGCCATTGGCATTGTGACGTCGATGTTTACAGCAATCATGCTGACGCGTTTGTTCGTGGTAACTTGGCTTCGCGCCAAGCGCCCTGATACATTGCCGTTATAGGGGAAATGACATGAAACCATTAAATCTTATCCCCGCAGACATTGATTTGGCGTTTATTCCAAAGCGGAAACTCTTCTTCGTCTTTTCGTTTGTGCTGATGCTGGCATCAATAGGCCTTGTCTTCACCAAAGGGCTAAACTTTGGCATCGACTTTAAGGGTGGCATCCTCATTGAGGTTCGGACTCCTGAAGCCGCAGACATCGGCAAGATGCGTGGACAATTGAACGGTATCGGTCTGGGCGAAGTATCTCTCCAGGAATTTGGCGAGCCAACAGATGTGCTGATCCGCATTCCACGCCAGGAAGGTGGAGAAAAAGCTCAACAAGAAGCCGTCAACACGGTCAAGTCAGCGTTAGGTGAGGGCGTAACCTACCGACGCACTGAAGTCGTTGGCCCACAGGTGTCGCAGGAGCTGTTGCGAGACGGTTTGATGGCTGTTTCATTGGCCATTCTGGCAATCCTTGTTTACATCTGGTTCCGCTTTGAATGGCAGTTTGGTGTCGGTGCGGTCTGTGCGCTTGTTCATGACGTTGTCACGACGATTGGTATTTTTGCGCTGCTAGGGTTTGAATTCAATCTATCGACTGTCGCTGCGGTGCTCACGATTGCGGGTTACTCGATCAACGATACCGTCGTGGTTTATGACCGCGTGCGTGAGAAACTCCGTAAGTACAAAAAGATGGATTTGCCGGACCTCCTCAACCTCGCGATCAACAAGACCCTGTCACGTACCGTGATTACGTCGGTGACGACCCTGTTGGCGTTGCTTGCCTTGTTCTTCTTAGGCGGCGAAGTCATTCGGGACTTCAGCTTTGCAATGATCTGGGGTGTGATCATTGGAACGTATTCGTCGATCTGCCTTGCCGTACCGCTGTTGATTTACTTTGGCCTTGATGATCGGGCGCGGGGCGGTATTGCCGGTGATGATGATCCTGAGGTTATTGAAGAAACCAACTAAAGGTCCGCGCAGCCCGCCATGTCCCTTGATATCAACATTGTTGTTCCCAAAGATCGGCAACTGATCCAGTTCTATGGGGACGGCAAGTTCAAGGTATCTGGGGTCGGATTTGAGGGCAGTATCCTCGTTTTCCTCGAAGAAACCCGCGCATGGTCTGCTAAGTCCATCGAAGACATCACCCTCGACACACTCAAGCCCATTATTGACGCCACGGACGGTGTTGATCTGTTGCTTGTCGGCTGCGGCGAGCGTTTCGTGCCTGTGCCAAAGGGCCTGCGGCAAGGCTTGAAAGACGCCGGGATCGTTCTGGAATGGATGGATACAGGTGCGGCCAGCCGAACTTTCAATGTTCTAGTCGCCGAGGAACGCCGTGTCGCCGCTGCGATCCTGGCTGTCCCATAATATTCGCTAATCATCAACAAAAAAGGGTGCGGCATTGCTGCTGCACCCTTTGATTTGTTCGCAAGATTGCTAATTAAGCGTTCGCAAGGTTCTCCGCTGCGAAGTCCCAGTTAGCAAGATTATCAAGGAACGCAGCCAGGAAGTCCGGGCGGCGGTTCTGATAATCGAGATAGTAAGCGTGCTCCCACACATCACATGTGAGCAATGGTGTCTTGCCCTGTGTCAGAGGTGTTTCGGCGTTCGGTGTCTTGACGACTTCGAGTTTGCCGCCATCACCGACAACAAGCCATGCCCAGCCTGAGCCGAACTGAGTTGCACCAGCTGCTTTGAAGGCGTCTTTGAACGCATCGAAACCACCAAGATCAGAATCGATCTTTGCAGCAAGATCACCTGTTGGTGCGCCGCCGCCATTTGGCTTCATGGAGTTCCAGAAGAATGTGTGGTTCCAAACCTGTGCTGCGTTGTTGAACATACCAGCTTTTGCAGGGTCGCCTGCGGTTGCTTTAATGATGTCCTCAAGGCTGGCGTCTGCGAGATCGCTACCATCCAGCATGCCGTTCAGATTTACGATATAAGTGTTGTGGTGCTTGCCATGGTGAAAATCAAACGTGTTGGCCGACATGTGCGGCTCGAGCGCGTTCTTTTCGTAAGGCAATGCGGGAAGTTCAAAAGCCATAATGCTTCCTCTCAAAAGTTAGTTGGCTTACCATTAAGCCGACGTCCGATGACGTTGTCGCACGTTAAACCATCAATCCCGTGGTCGTGCAACGCATAGCGGTTTTTTGACGGACAGGCTTTGACCTGCTCGTCACAGTTCATATATGTGTGTATCGGGGAAAATCCAGTGTTTCATACGAAAAGACGCGGTATATAGGCAGATCATGACCGAGCTGAGCTATTGCGCCCAACAAATAAAGGATTTCGATAACGACCGCTTTGTTGCGGCGCTATTTGCGCCTGATCAGGTGCGGGAAGACTTGTTTGCGCTGTATGCCTTTAATCTCGAATTGTCGAAGATTAGAGAGACCGTTTCCGAACCCATGATTGGGCGAATGCGCCTTCAGTTTTGGCGGGATGCGATCCCGCGTGTGGTTGCTGGTGACCCGCCGAAACACGCGGTTGCTGATCCATTGTCTCTGGCCTGTGCGCGGGCATCTCTGCCAGAGGCTGAACTATTGGCACTAATTGAAGCGCGTGAAGCTGATCTGGACGATATAGCGCCGAAGAATATGGCGGCAGTTGAAGCCTATGCCGAGAGCACGTCATCGACGGTGATTGCAATGGCGATGCGCATTGCCGGTGTTGATCCGACGCAACATGCAGATTTCGTGCGCTCGGCGGGTATCGCCATCGCGTTGATTGGATTGGTGCGCTCAATCCCATTTCAAGCTTCGAGCGGGCGCGTTACGTTGCCAGCCGATCTGTGTGAAGTCGCCGGGCTCGATCCGACGCAATCGCAACAGTGGCCAAGAAATCCGAATGTAAGCGAAATCACATTACCGATGCTGTTGACGGCGAAAAGACACCTGGAAGCCGCTCGAAAGTCTTCACGGGATATTCCAAAGGCAGCGATGCCAGCTGTGTTGCCGCTAAGCCTGGCGGCGCTTTATCTAAAAGCGTTGCAGCGATATGGCGGCGACCCAAAGACGTTGGCTGAACGCCCAATCGGTCTTCCGAGGCATCTGACCTTGATGTGGCGGTCGATGTTGGGCCGTCCTTAACAGATTAACGATTGGCGCGTCGAAGCCGCATCAACTCATGCGATGAGACTTGCGGGAAGATCGATGGCGCATTGAAGTGATAGAGCATCACAGCGCCGCGGTTTGTGTCGGGAAAGCCGCCGCGAGAATCGTCAAATTTTCGTATTTCAAGCACCGAGATCACATTGCTCCGACTGTCGCGACTCCGCCATGTAACCGTTGGGTTATCCATTCTCGGTTTGGCGAGGGGCGCAATCGATCGTTTCCAGATTTCTGTCGGCTCGCCAAATCTCGCCTGATAGTACGCGACGACATATTCGAACTGTTCTGATTCAAAGAGCGCATGAAATCGCGACGGGGTGCCCTGATCATACCGGGTGATCGCCATCGGACCGGTGTAGAGAATTGTTGGCACAATGAAGGCGTTCCGAAGTTCCTGTGGCCAATCAATTGGCTCCACACAGAACAGGGTGGTGCCACGATTCTTTTTGATACATGAGTTCAACGGGTCAATGCCGTCTTGTTGAGGCGGTAGGGTATTTTCCAGTGTCACGGATTCGCCAAGACTAAGCACGACATCCTCAAGGGATGTTCTGGTCAACACGCCCGGCCGGGGTGCGGGTGGTACACCTGGTGTGGCATTCAAGGCCTCAATTTCGGTGACCGGCCACTGTCCCTGATCCGGCAACGCACTGGGCGCGCCGTCGCGTAGGGCATCTGAGAGCAATCGTTCGGCGGCGTCCTGGCGTTCCTGTTCATCGAGTTTGTCCACGGCGGGGCCGCTTTCCAATCCCGCAGGGCCTGTCATCAGGCTACGGATACGCCCAACCATCTTGGCGACCACGCCCTGCTCAGATTGTATTTCTGTTCCATCCTCTGGCGAGATCGCGGATACACCCAACGTCTGTTTTTCGCCGTCCGGGTTGTTCTTTTCAATCGTCATCGTCCACGGGTCGGGAAGCGTAGGGCGAATGGGTTTGACGATCTGATCGTCAGGTACGTTTAAATCGTTCAATCCAACTGTGCCGGGCTCCGGTGCCGGGATACCTTCTTCTTTGGGTTGGCGTTTTGTCGGTCCGAGAACCGATGAAAGACGATCGACAAAATTAGGATTTAATCTGGTTTCGCGGGTCCGCGTGGCACCCGTTCGACGTTCTTCTTCTGTCGTCCGTAGTTCCACACCGCTGAGGTCGAGTAACCTATCGTCCACAACACGTCCACGCGCCGGATCATTCTCCGGTATGAGGTTGTCGATCACGCGGGGAAGAGGTTCCTTGGCGACAGGAAAGCTTGGTGCTTGCATGCCAGCCTGTTCTTCCTGATCGCCAACGAAGAACTTTGCCAGGGCCGATATCTTTCTTTGTGTGTTGGCTTTGTGTTTTTCAGGTAACTCGGTGACGGTTACGTCCTTACGCTGAGCGGGCTCCCCATCGATTGCCGGGCGCACGATTGGCAACCCGTGAATGTCTTCGGCTTGTTTCTTGGAGCGTCCTAATTCAGCAAGACGCTCAAAGAGCCTTGATGCAGGCTCTTCCCGTTTTGTGATGAGTCGATCGGGCAGGGGAAGTTGATGGCCTGACGGTTGCAGCGGGCGCGGTTTATAAACTTTGGGCTTTGGACTGGTTCTCTTTTGGCGATCTCTCTCGTACTGAACGGCTTCACTTTCACGCGCACGCCGAAGAATCTCAGCAGGGTCGCGGGATTCTGCTCCAGGCTCCGTTGGGATTGAAGGCCTTGTTGTTCGGCCCGGTCGTTCCAGGCCCTTAGGAATTTGCATCAGAGGATCGACAGGTTGCGCGCGAACGGGTGCTTTGGTTGGCGCACGAAGTGGTGCATCTGCGGCTGACGCGCGGGCAGGTTGGCCATCGGTGGCTCTGGGCACTGTGTATCTGTCACTGTTCTGGACAGGTGCCCGGTTCAAAATCCGGTCAATCCGTTTGATGCGCTCTTGTAAGCTTCCGCTGATTGGGGGCGGTAAGACACTTGGATCTTCGGGCTGAACCAATCCGCCTGGACGGCGCAACTGTCCTGTTTGAGATCCCGCGAGGGGTGCGAGGCCTGGCGGTAGTGCCGGTATTTCTTCTCCCTCAGCGGCAGGCGGGGCAATGATCCCAGGCACTTCGCCTGTGGGGGCCGCGATACCGGGAATATCAAGTCCCGGTGGCAGCCCTGGAATATCGGGATCAGGCGGCGCGGGGCCATCGGGCAATTCCGGTGCGGCCAGGCCAGGTACTTCAATGCCATCGATGCCAGGGATCGCTGTGATATCTGACTCTCCTGGCGGGACGAGGCCCGGAATCTCGATCGTTGTCTCATCACCAAGCGTTGGTGGTGCAAGTCCCGGGACTTCGAGATCAGGTGACCGCTCAGCCGTTTCAATGGTCACCATACCGGGCGGTGTGACGGGGGGCGGCACGACGGGCTCTATCGGCAGGCCAAATTCATTTTCTGCGACATCGTTGGAGCCCACAATCCCTTTCATCCGATCAACCATCCGTCCCGCCGAACTTTCACTCTCAGCAGCGGGTGGGGGGCTGGCAAAGCGATCTGCCGGGTTCGTACCAAACCTGTCAGCAGGGCTTGAGCGTGTGACCCCGCCCTTAGAGGTCAAGCGCCGGTCTGCATCTGTTTTCTCGGCATCGGTTTGACCCAATAGGCCGCCTAAAGTCACAACGTCTTTAACGCCATCCCAAATGTTGCCAAAGAAACCGGGCTCTTCCTGAGCGGCAACTTTCTCAGGTTCAGGTGCCGCCTCGTTTGGCGTTGATTTTGCGAACTCGTCATCTGCGCGTGGTTCGGGTGGAGAGATCATCTCAGGCGCAGATGGTTCGGAGGGGGACGCAATACCCGGTGGGATTGGTTCATCAACACCTGGCGGGATCAGACTTGGCGGTTCTTCGATTGTCGTCTGCATGTCTGGTTCAGGCTTTTTGGGCGGTATTAAATCAGACAATCTTGGATCTGGACGAGCGGGCGCAGGTGCGGATTGTGGTGCGCGTTTCGCAGCCACGCGTGCCTTTGGTGACGTGAGCGCCTTTTTGCCTTTCTCTGTGACACGCGGTGCCTTGGTTGTATTGGCGGTTCTTTTTGCCAGCAGCACATGGGCAATTCGAAAATGCCCAAGGTCGACGGCAACATCAGCAGGTGTCATGCCGTTTGCGTTCTTCGCCGATAAATCCGCGCCGGACGCAATCGCTGCCTCAACAGCGTCGATATCATTGATCTCGACGGCCTGGAAAAGAGCCTCGTCTGGGGTTTGCGATATCAGGTTTGATGGGGCCGCAAAAACAAGAACCAACCCGAGCAAAAACACCGTTAGCAGATGTGCCTGCTTTCGGTGACTTACGATCTTCTGGTCGTCGTCAGAGACGTTCCTCATCCACCACCAATTGCCCACATATATCCATGACCGATAAAGTATTGAAAACATGGCGATTTGAGGGCTGTTCCCAGGTTTTGCTATGCAGAATCGATTCTGTCTCAATAATACACTGAATCTTAACGTTTAAACATGCTGAACGGGCCGAAAACCACATGATATCGTGGTTATTCGAGGTAAAAACCCTAATATTTAGCTGTAGGCACTAATTGTGGGGTGGCTTTAGGGGGAAACGGGGGATTGCATCAGTATTCCGCCACCTGGGGCGACGTTATCTAACTCAAGAAAATAGTAGATTTACTCTGCTGCTCGTGATGCGTTTGTCTCTAGCCAACCCCTGTGATCCTCGAGCGCACGTTCCGAGAGTTTTATTTTACGATCACGGCCACGCGGGCGCTGCTTTTTCGGCAATCCGTCGGTATCCAGGGGTGGAAACAACCCAAAGTTCGCATTCATTGGCTGGAAAGTTTCGGCGTCCGCACCGCCCGTCACGTGACTGAGGATGGCACCCATTGATGTTGTTTCTGGTGGCATCGACGGCGCGTGCCCCAATCGCTCAGCTGCGGCAAAGCGCCCGGCCATCATACCTATCGCAGCGCTTTCGACATAACCTTCGCAACCTGTGATTTGCCCGGCGAACCGAAGTCTTGGCATGTTTTTCATGCGTAATGTTTCATCGAGTAACTTCGGCGAATTGATGAATGTATTTCGATGTATTCCGCCAAGGCGTGCAAATTCCGCATCCTCAAGGCCGGGGATCATTCGAAAAATACGTTTCTGTTCGCCATACGTAAGCTTGGTTTGAAAACCAACCATGTTGAACAAAGTACCGAGCTTGTTGTCCTGGCGAAGCTGTACAATTGCATGACATTTAACGTCACGCTGATTTGGATTGGTGAGGCCGACAGGCTTCATGGGTCCGAATGATAATGTCTTACGACCACGTTCCGCCATGACTTCGATCGGCAGACAGCCTTCAAAGTAGGGGGTATCTTTTTCCCATTCCTTGAACTGGGTTTTCTCGCCCTCGATTAAAGCATCGATGAACGCATCATACTGCGCCGCATCCATGGGCAGATTGATGTAATCCTTGCCGTCGCCTTTGTCATAACGAGACTGAAACCAAGCGATATCAAAATTGATACTTTCCTTGTAAATGATCGGCGCGATGGCATCGAAAAACGCCAAGTGGTCCTCGCCGCTCAATTCACGAATGGCTTTGGTCAAGTCCGGAGATGTTAAAGGACCCGTCGCGATAATGACGCTGTCCCATTCCTCAGGGGGAAGGCCCTGGACTTCGCCGCGATCAATCGTGACGAGTGGGTGGTTTTCCAGTGTTCTTGTGACCTCATCAGAGAACGCATCCCGGTCGACGGCCAGGGCCGATCCAGCAGGTACTTTGTGCTTATCCGCGGCGTCGATAATAATCGATCCCGTGCGGCGCATCTCTTCGTGTAGGAGTCCGACAGCATTAGTTTCATAATCATCAGAACGAAAAGAATTAGAACACACCAGTTCGGCGAGGCCATCGGTGTGATGGGCATCGGTTTTTCGTACGGGGCGCATTTCGTGCAAAACAACCGGAACCCCAGCTTTCACGAGTTGCCATGTAGCCTCAGAGCCTGCAAGACCGCCGCCGATAATGTGAACTGGTTCCGTCATAAACTTGTATCCAATGTTAGATAGTTAATTGCTGCTTAACCGTCTGCAGCGACAATTGTAAACTAGTGATCGATTGCACAGACTGCAACGCGAGCAGTGATTAGGGTCCCGGCTCCGCATTGTCCAGTGCAATACGAATCAACTATATTTTCGAAGACGAATTTGAATGGAGCGCGCAGATGGCGCTGACCGACGAGACTGAAAAAAACAAACCGCCAAAACTGTCCCAGAAAGAACTGGACGACATCATTGATCTGCACGAGCAGTTCTTGCAAGGCGCACGTGGGGGGGAACGCGCGAAACTTGGCATGACCGACTTGTCCTATCTCGACCTGAGTGGTCGCGATATGAAACGTGCTGATCTGGTCGGGACGCTACTGTGTCATTGCGAGCTAGAAGGCACCAACTTTGCTGAGGCGAATTTGTTTGCCTGTGATCTTCGGGGCGCTGTGTTGATCCGGGCAAACCTTGATCGTGCTGATATTCGTGGTGCCTGCTTGTCCGGTGCAGATTTGACTTTAGCAACGCTGGTCGACTGCGACATGCGGGATGGCGTTTTGTTGCGTTCGGGCGAGAAGGGCGACCTTACGCCGCTGAACAGTAACGACGCGACGGCCGGCATGGAAAAGGCCAAGGTTCGTGGCGCCAATATGAGCGGCGCGAAAGTTTCCGATAGCGTTGTTGTGCAAACAGATTTGACGGACTGCAATCTCAAGAATGCCAAGTTTGTCCGGGCTAACTTGTCGCTGTCGAATTTGACTGGATGCAATCTTGAAGGCACCGACTTCACCGATGCGAACTTGTCCGGCGCCGTTTTTCACGGCGCTGTATTTACCGGGACAACGCTTGATGGCGCTGATCTCTCAGGCGCTGACTTGATTGGTGCGATGTTCGACAATGTTGATTTCTCGAAAGTCGATCTTTCAGATACGAAGATTGCCAAATCACTCGAGTCGGTTGATATCTCTTTAAAGGATATACTCGGCGCACACGCGATGTGGGTGAAGACAAACGGCAAAGAAGGCAAGCGCGCCGTTTTTTCCAAAAAAGATATGAGTAATCAGAATTTGTCTGGCGTGAATTTGTCAGCGGCGGACTTTTCCCTCGCTAATATGAAGGGGACTGATCTTTCAAAGTCAGATTGCCTGATGGCAGACTTTTCGTATTGCGATTTACGCGGCGCTGTTTTCGCACGCGCGGATTTGAGGGGCGTGAAATTGTCCCGCGCAAATCTTTCCGGTGCCAATCTCGTTGCCGTTGATCTGAGCGACATCATGATTTCTTCACGAGCCGGCGGTGGTGAGTGGCGGTCAAATCTGGACAATGCAAAACTACGAGGTGCGCTTCTGAATGGTTCGAACTGCAGGAATGCAGATTTTACAAATTGCGATTTCACCGAAGCCGATCTGCGCGACGCAGATTTTCGGGGGTCGTTGCTGACCGACGCTATTTTTACCGGCGCCGATCTGCGGGGCACAAATCTGGATAATACAGATAAGCGCGGCACCGTTGGTTTACCTAAAATCTTTGAAGATGATGACGAGTGATAGCCTGAGTGCGTCGTTTCTTGTGACTACATCTTCAGCGCACTTTGCAACTGACGCAGGAAAAATTCTTCTTTCTTGCTGATGGAACTGCCAAAGACAAAAAAGCCTTCTTTAGACGCGGATGCAACGGCTGTCGCCGCATCAAGAAGAAATTTTTTGTATTGCTTGGCGTCCTTTTTGTCAGCCACTCGGTCTACGATTTCACCGGCGTTTCCGACTTCTTTAACCCGGTCTTCAAGAGGGGACTCGTGAGACGCCGTTGCGCCTAGCGTGGCATACAGAACCTCAAACTCGTCCGTACCTTCTTTTTCAATATCGTCGATGGCATCGTTAACGATTGCCGTGCTACCGTATTTCTTGCGCAGTTTGACGAGTGCTTCTTTGAAGGCCGCAATCTCTTCATCTTCCGAGTCATTGCCTTCACCAACGTCATCTGATGCCGATATCACCGCAGCCGCAATAATTGGTGCCGATGAGACGATTCGCCATTCATCTTCGTCGAAATCTTTTTTTGTCGTCATATTCTGCCCCCCCACCGAGTACATAAGATCATGTGTTTGATCACAATTACCCAGTCAATTTACCAATGCGCAAATGGCTGTATATTTCCCGGATCGTAACTGGTTTCATCAATTCGTTGCGTTAAATTATGTTTCGAATTGTAGCCACACCGTTCACCATTTTGGTGTTTCAGTTTTATTTTCAGGAGAGAGATGAATGTTCATTCGTTTTCCAATCGCCATGATTCTTGCGTTGGGCACTGCATTGTTGAGCCATTCGGTTTTTGCCGAGACAACAGCAGGATCCGTTGAAAAGTTTCGCGGCAGCGTCGGGGCTGAGCGAAACGGCAAGTTGACCACGCTTGGGGATGGCAGTGAAATCCTCTCTGGTGATAAAATCCGCACGGGTCCGAACAGCCGATTACGTGTTCGGTTTCTGGACGACTCGACACTCACTGTTGGTGAAAACGCCGAAATTTTGATTGATGAAATGGTGTACGTGCCAGCAGGTCGCACACCAGAAAGTGGCCGGCAGGCGATCACGTTTGTGTCAGGTGTGTTCGGATATGTTTCCGGAAAGATTGGTAAATCCGTCAGAACAGAAGTCGCTTTGACGACACCGGTTGCAACGATTGGTATTCGTGGCACACGTGTCGTCGGCGGTGAGCTTACGGTTGGGATGCCTCCTGGAATGCCTCACTACGGTTTTCAAATCCGCGAGGGAGCGGTCGAAATTGTCACGCCGCAAGGCACTGTAATTCTGGATGAGCCGGGGGAAGGCACGTTTTTGCCGCTTGCAGGTGGAAAAGCGCCGACACCTGTGCGACAGTGGACACCTGAGGAAGCTGCAGAAGCGACCGCAGCTCTCGCCTTCTAAACATGATCCGCTTGGCGGATCGTGAGTAATGTAAGGAGATACATCATGCGATCCGCCTTAAAAGCCATTCCAATTGCACTTGCAGCGCTGGCGCTATCGACGACAGCCCAAGCGGCACCACAACTGTTAGGTGTCATTGCAACCGCGGCGCCTGTGAAGCTGCATTGTGATGATCAGACTTGCCGTGCAGAGCTCTCAACAATTTGTATGCAGGTACATCGTGACACACCTGAGCGTCATCAGCCTTATCAGGCGCATGACATCAAAGTGTTTAACGTCGTCACCAAAACCCAATCAGGTGAGACAGTTCATCTCGCCCTGGATCAGGCATCTTTTCGTGCTGAGCGCGGATACACTGCAACATCGATTGAATTCTCACTGGATACTTTGAAAGCACGTGGCTTAACGCCCGTTGCATTATCTGTGGACGAGGGTGGCATTCTTATACCGACGGCTGTTGCGGGTGACCCAAACCCTATCATTGAAGGGGAAGCCGAGCAGGTGTTTGCTGCGTTGAAGCCGGTTGCGGATAAAGTTTTCAAAAAGCACAGTACGGAGTTTGCGGCCATTCAGATCGTCAATCGTCTGATGAGCGAAACCCCTGAGCGCGGTCGTATGGCCAAAGCTGACCGGGAAAACCTCTGGAGCAATACATTTGGTGAGAATGCCCGTGAGTCTTCCAGCGTCGGCATGCGCCGTGCGGCAGATACATTGGGATACTGCCAGTATCGCACCAAGCAGGGTAAGTTCTTTAGTGTTCGCCGCTGCCTGGAACAACGAATTGACGGCATGTTGATGAATATCAACACCGATTATTGGAAAGCGACACAGCCGGGCTCGTAATTGATACGAAAAATTTCGTGCCTATGCGGTGTTGTCGTTCTAACATTTCGTTATGACGACATACTTGGATCACATTGATGACTTGGCGAGCGAGGTGCCTGATGGCGCTTTGCTGGCACTTCCACCCGAATACAGTTTTGTGCCGATGGCTTTGGTGCGTGCAATCATTCGCCGCGGCGTCAAGGACTTGCATGTTCTAACAGTCCCGATCAACGGATTGGCTGCTGATATGCTTATTGGGGCCGGATGCGTTCGGAAAATCCAATGCGCAGCCGTTTCCCTGGGCGAAGCGGGGCTGGCGCCGAGGTTCTCTGCTGCAGTTGAGGCGGGCACAATCGAGGTTCTGGATAGCACCTGTCCCGCTGTTCATACAGCCCTTCAGGCCACGGAAAAGGGTGTGCCATTCATGCCTTTGGGAGGCCTGATCGGATCAGACATTCTGAACAATCGCGATGACTGGAAAGTTGTTGATGATCCGATGGAGCAGGGCAATGGCCGTATTGTTCTTATTCCGGCTATTCAGCCCGACGTATCGATCATCCACACCCCACTGGCGGACCGGGATGGAAATGTATGGATTGGTCGCCGACGCGAACTGGCTACGATTGCCCATGCATCGAAAAAGCTATTGGTGACAGCTGAGCGGATTCAGGATCAAAGTTTACTCGAGAGCGAGGCAACCGCGGCAGGGACACTCCCAGGTTTCTATGTCAGTGCTGTTGCGCCTGCCGTCGAGGGCGCAAAGCCGCTTGGTCTGGTGGAAGTGTATCCGCCTGATACAGAAGAGATCGGGAACTATGCCCGCGAAGCCCGAACCGAAGAGGGGTTTCAGGCCTATCTGCAGCGAAACGTATTTACAACCCGTGAGGCTGCCGAGTGACGTATTCGAAAGACGAATTTCTCATTACGGCGATCGCGCGATTGCTCGAAACTGATGATGTGCGGCATGTCGCTGTTGGAGCTGCGTCTCCGGTGCCGGGGGCCGCGGCCTTGTTGGTCCGTAAAATAAAAGGCGGCACACCGCGCGTGTCACTCATTCATGGTAAGGCCACAAACCCATTCACAGATGGCGGTCGCGAGATATTTGACGCCGCCGGGCAAGGTCGCATCGATGTGTTCTTTCTGGGCGGCGTTCAGATCGACGGTGAAGCTAATCTGAATTTGGTGGGAACAGGTGAATATCCGAAAGTTGATAAACGTTTTCCGGGCTCCTTTGGATCTGCGTACATGTATTTTACGGTGCCCAAGGTGATCTTGTTCAGGCCTGAGCATTCCCGCCGGGTGTTCGTGCCAAAAGTCGACTTTATCAGCGCCCCCGGTGTGAGTGATCCGGATGTAAATCGTCCGGGTGGACCAAAATTCATGGTGACTGAACTTTGTATCATGGCATT
>Ga0189287_100194_pt1 | contig 28133 bp, 28 predicted proteins | sample UW86minimetaG_FD_130319 | JGI IMG/M metagenome (GOLD analysis project Ga0189287, IMG submission 130319) | Marine microbial communities from the Costa Rica Dome - UW86 mini metaG | ecosystem: Environmental > Aquatic > Marine > Oceanic > Photic zone | place: Costa Rica: the Eastern Pacific... | reverse complement strand
TCGGCCTGTTCATGCCGCCCCTGCCAGCCAAGCCCCGACGCCTCGACCATGCCCAGCACGAACAGGTCATCCCGCTCCGGATGCATGCAGTTGAGGTAGAGATGCGGCGCATCCCCCGTCCAGTTCAGCAGCCCTTCATCGATGAACGGGTAATCCAGCTTGTACCCCGTCGCCGCCAGAACCATGTCGTACTCGGCACGCGTCCCGTCCTTGAAATGCACGGTCTTCCCCTCGAACCGCGCCACGTCCCCCCTGATCCGCACATCCCCATGCCCCACATGATAAAGGATCAACGAATTCACCACCGGGTGGCTTTCGTACAGCTTGTAGTCGGGTTTCGGAAACCCGTATTTCTGCGGGTCCCCCACGAACCATTTCAGAATGGTCCCGTCCACGATCCGCTTCAGCGCCATCGGCAGTTTGATCGCCCCGCCCAGCGTATCGGCAGGCTTGCCGAACACGTATTTCGGCACGAAGTAATACCCCCGCCGCATCGACACGTCGCACGACACGCCATGATGAATGGCATCCACGGCGATATCACAGCCCGAATTCCCCGCCCCGATGACCAGAACCCGTTTCCCCGCGAACTGCCCCGGGTAACGATACGCCGACGAATGGATCAGCTCGCCGGTGAATTCCCCCTCGAAGGTCGGCATGTTCGGCGTGCTGAGCGTGCCATTGGCGATCAGCAAGCCGCCAAACTCTTCCGTATGTTCCCCCTCGCCATCCCGCCACGTCACGCGCCAGCCCTCGCCCGACGCCCCCAGCGGCTCGCAGGACAGCACCTCCGCCCCGAACCGGTAATGCCGGTACAGGTCGAACCGCGCCGCGAAGTCCCGGAAATACCGCTTCATCTCCCGGTGCGACGGGTACTCCGCCACCTCGTCCCGCATCGGGAAATCCGTGAACTCCGTCATCCGCTTCGACGAAATCAGGTGCGCCGTCTCGTACATGGTCGAGCGCGGGCCCTCGATATCCCAAAGCCCGCCGACATCCTCGTTCAGCTCGAACCCCTGGAACCCGATCCCGTGCTCGGCCAGCAGCTTGGCCGCGGCCAGGCCCATCGGCCCCGCCCCGATCAGGGCAAACCTGTCGCGCGCATCACTCATGATGTCCTCCCATGTCGCCCTTAACTTGAACATCTGTTCAACTTAAGGCAAGATGTTTTCATGACTCCGGAACAAACCTTTGGCAAGCCACGACAAAGGGCGCCCTCCAAGCGGGCGCTGGCCACGCGCGAGCGGGTGCTCGACGCCGCCGAAGCCGTCTTCGCCGACCGGGGATTCGACGGCGCCACCATCCGCGACATCGCCGCGGAGGCGGGCGAACCGGTGGGCACCATCCACCACCACGGCGGCGGCAAGGAGGCGCTCTTTCACCTCACCGTCGCCCGCCGCGCCGCCGCCCTCTCGCAAGCCCGGCTCGACGCGCTGGCCCGGTGCCGCGCCCGCGGCCCCCTCACGCCCGAACACCTGCTCTCGGCCTTCATGCGCCCCTTCTTCGATCTGTCGCGGGAGAACCCGCGCTGGCGCCACTACGCCCGCATCGTGGCCTTCGTCTCAACCGACGACCGCTGGCGCGCCATCGCCGCAGAATGCTTCGACCCCACCGCCGAGATCTTCCTCGACGAGTTCCTCGCCCTCCGGCCGGATGCCTCGCGCCAGCAGCTCGCCGCGGGCTTCGTCTTCTCCGTCTCCGCCATGCTGGCGCTGCTCACCTCGCAGGGCCGGATCACCGCCCTCGGCCACGCCCCGGCACCCGAGGCGGACCAGATCGACCACTTGGTCCGCTACTGCGCCGCGGGCCTCGCGGCCTGACGGGATGGACCGCGCGCCAAGCATGCTCTAATACCTCCGGCAAATCACCTGATCTCAGCAGGCCCCCATGAAACACGCCCTGATCATCGCTTTCCTCGCCGCCGCCGCATGCACCCCGCAGGAGTCGCCCTCCGTCTCGCGCGACACCGGCCGCGCCATCTTCGCCGAGAACTGCGCCTCCTGCCACGGCCCCGCCGCCAAGGGCAGCGGCCCGGCGGCCCACGGCCTCAAGACGCCCCCGGCCGATCTCACCCGCATCGCCGCGCGGCGCAACGGCGTCTGGCCCCGGCTCGAGGTCATGTCGATCGTCGACGGCTACACCAAGCGCACCAACCCGCGAGACGACATGCCCGTCATCTCCACCCTGACCGAGGGGCCGCTCGTCGATTTCGACACCGGCAACGGGATCACCAAACAGGTGCCCGCCCGCCTCGTCGCCGTGGTGACCTACCTCGAAAGCATCCAGTCGCCCCCGCCGACCTCCTCCGTGCCGTAAACCCCGGCTGCGGCGAATGGCCGGCCGGCATTGTCCCGCCGGTTTCAGTGCCTATGTCCCCCACATGGACCACGTTTCGCGCGACAACCGCCCGCCCCCGCCACAGGCCAGCCAGATCGGCGCGCCCGGCTTCCTCTGGACCCTCGTCGGCATCATGGCCGCCATCGAGCTGGTGCTCAGCCTGTCCGATTCCGGCTATATCGGCGCCACCGGGCTGCGCTGGCAGGCCTATGCCCTCGGCGCCTTCTGGCAGCCGGTCTTCGCGGGCACCATCCCGCCGGCCTGGCCCGGCCAGACGGTGGCGATGTTCATCACCCACGCCTTCCTGCATGGCGGGCTGATGCACCTCGCGCTCAACGCGGTCATCCTGCTGTCGCTGGGCAAGTTCGTCACCGCCCGCGTCGGCCCCGTCCGGACCCTGGCGGTGCTGTTCCTCTCGGCCGTGGGCGGCGCGCTGCTCTTCGGCCTGCTGGCCTTCACCGACGCGCCGATGATCGGCGCCTCGGGCGCGGTCTTCGGTCTCGTCGGGCTCTGGCAGGCGGATGAATATCACCTGCGCCGACGTCACGGCCTGACCCTGAAACCAGTCTTCACGGCCATCCTCGGGCTGGTCGCCGCCAACGTGGCCTTCTTCGTCATGCTCTCCGGCGGCCTCGCGTGGGAGGCCCATCTCGGCGGCTGGCTCGCCGGCGGTCTGGCCGGGCTGGTCCTGCTGCGGAACAGGTGACGCACCGAAAACACACCGACGCGATACCGACAAAATACCGACGTGATACCGACGTTTGATTTTACCCGATATCCCACACCGGCCAGACCCCAGCGAGGCCCCATGAAACTCACCAGACGGACGATGATCACCGGCGCCACGGCCGCCCTCACCCTGCCCTTTCCGGCCCGCGCCGATGACGCCCTCCTACGCGAGATCCCCTCCACCGGCACCCGGATTCCCGCCGTGGGCCTCGGCAGCTGGATCACCTTCAACGTCGGCAACGATCCCGTTCTCCTCGACGCCTGCGCCGACGTCATCGCCGCCTTCGCCGAGGAAGGCGGCGGCATGATCGACTCCTCGCCCATGTACGGCTCGTCGCAGGAAACGATCGGCTACGGGCTTGAAAAACTCAATGATCCCAAAAGCATATTCGCAACAGACAAAGTCTGGACCGACGACGCCGACATGGGCGCCGACCAGGTCGCCCAAAGCCGCGCGGCCTGGGGGGTCGACCATTTCGACCTGCTCCAGGTGCACAACCTCGTCGAATGGGAGGCGCATCTCGACACGCTCTTCGGCCTGAAGGAGGACGGCCAGCTTGGCCACGTGGGTCTCACCACCTCCCACGGCCGCCGCCATGACCTGCTCGAACGGCTGATGCGCGACTACCCCGTCGACACGGTGCAACTCACCTACAACCTCGCCGACCGCGAGGCCGAAGACCGCCTTCTCCCCCTCGCCCGCGAGAAAGGCATCGCCGTCATCGCCAACCGCCCCTTCCGCCGCGGCGCCTTGCCTTTGAATCTCAAGGGAAAACCCCTCCCCGACGTGGCCGCTGACCTCGAAACCGAAAGCTGGCCGCAACTGCTGCTGAAGTTCGTTCTCTCCCATCCGGCACTCACCGTCGCCATCCCCGCCACCACCCGCGTCGCCCACCTGCGCGAGAACAAGGCCGCCGCCCGCGGGCCCATGCCCGACGCGGCGATGCGCCGCCGGATCGTCACCCATTTCGAAACCCTCTGATGCGGGACTGGCTGAGCTACGAACTATCTGATTTCCTGCTGTTTTCCGAGCGGGTCTACTGGCGACTCTTCACCCTCGAGAACGCGAACCTCTGGCCGATGCCGCTGCTCGCCCCGCTGGCGCTCCTGGCCGCCCTGGCCCTGCACACCCGCCGGCCCGCGGGCGGGCTCCGCCTGCTCTTCGCCCTGCTGGCCCTGTCGTGGTTCTCGGTCGGGGCGAACTTCATCATGCAGCGCTACGCCCCCGTCAACTGGGCCATGAGCCATGCCGGCCCCGTCTTCTTCCTGCAGGCCATCGCCTTCGCCGTCATGGCCTTCACCGGCCCGCCACGACGGGCAAGCCCACGCCTGGCCGACAAGCCCGGATACGCCCTGGTCCTTGCCGGAACCCTCGCCTACCCCCTCCTCGCCCTGCTGCAGGGCCGCACGCTTGCCGACGCGGAAATCGCCGGCATCGCGCCCGACCCCACGGCCGTTGTCAGCCTTGGCGCCGCCTTGCTGACCACCGGGCCCCGGCACCGGCTGGCGGCCTGCGCGGTGTCCGGCCTCTGGCTGGCCCAAAGCGCGCTGACCCTTTATGTCCTCGACGGCCCGGCGGCCCTCGCGCCCGGCCTCGCGCTGGCGGCCGGGGCCCTTGCCCTGATCGCCACCGGGCGACGCCGTGGCTGAGCGCCGCCCGCCGCCCGGCCGACACGGTCGCACGACCTTTCGGGTTGTGCTATGGCCCTCCGGCAGGTCAAGAATGCGTATTCGACGCCGCAATCCCGGGGAAACTCATGTCCAATAGCCAGAAGAAAAGGCGCCGCTCTCAGGCCGAACGCCGCGAACAGACGCAATCGGCCATTCTCGAAGCCGCGGTCGAAATCCTTTCCCTCGAAGGCTACGCCAACTTCAGCTCCTCCGGCGTCGCCGCCCGCGCCGGTATCTCCCGCGGTGCGCTTGAGCACTATTATCCCAAGAGAATCAATCTCATAGCGGCTGCCTGCCAATATTCGATGGAAGCCGCGATCGAGGAAACCCGCAGCTACGTGAAGAATGCCGAGGTCACGCAGGACCTGATCGGCAACTTCATCGCAGCATCCGAACGGTTCTTTTTCGCGCAAGGCTATATCGCCCAGGTCGAACTTCTGATCGCCGCCCGCGCCGACCCCCAGCTTGGCGAGGTGATCTTCCCGATCATCAAGGATGCCCGGCGCACGCTCGACGGCATCTGGGCCGAAACCATTGCCGGCTGGGGCCATGACCGCGAAAAGGCCGAACGCTTCGTGGAAGTCTCGCACTACCTCCTGCGCGGCATGTTCTTCGTGAACACGTGGCTCCCCTACGATCTCGACAAGGATGCCGTCCTGCAGGACTGGCGCGACCTTGCGCCGACGGTCCTTGCCCATCGCCCCCACGCCGAGGGAGAGGACCAAACATCGCCTTCGCCGGCACGAAAGGCGACCGCGCGTTGAGCATGGAAATCAGCTAAACCAATAAAATTCAAAGCCTTAGAACCAGTAAATCGCCTGTATCCGTCAATTTACCAGCAGGACTCCTTGTAAGTTGATTCAGGCCTGAATTTGAGTTACCTTGATTCGCAGGAGGAAACCCGCGTCCCGCAATCCGCGACGGCTGTCCGCTCCCGCGGTCAGGGATGCACTGCCAGAAACCGCCTTGGTACTTGCCGGGGTCCGATGCCGGGATAGCCCGGCTGAAGATTGACCCGAACCCCCTTGGGGGCATCGGAGAGCTGTGCCCGCCAGACAGGGGGCACGATCATGAAAGGGAGGGAAAATGAAACTCGTCAAGGCTACCGCAATCGCTGCGGCTATCACCGCCGTGCTTGGCACGGCGTCACTCGCACAGGACGTGCAACTTCGCATGTTGACGGCATGGGACGACCGGTTCGACGGCACCATCGCCATCGCCCAACGTTACCAGGAATGCCTGGCCGAAACATCGGACGGCCGCATCGCCGTCACCGCCAGCGGCCCCGAGGTCATTCCCCCGAACCAGCAGTTCGACCCGATTTCGCGCGGGATCTTCGACCTGAGCTACATCACCCCCATTTACTTCCTCGGAACCACCGGCGTGCCCTCGGCCTTCTTCGCCCTGCCGCCCGATTCCCAGCTCTGGCGTGACAAGGGATACTGGGACTTCGCCGACGAGGAGATGCAACGCTTCAACCAGAAGCTCGTGGCCTTCACGTCGGGCACCGGCGCCAGCGACTTCTACCAGATCGTCCTGCGCGAACCGGTGGCCGAGGGCGACATGCCGCTCGAGGGCCGCAAGATCCGCGGCAACAAGTATTACGAACCGCTGGTCGTCCCGACGGGCGGCTCGCTGGTGAACCTGCCCGCCGGCGAAATCTACTCGGCGCTGGAAAAGGGCGTGGTCGACGGGGCCGCCTACCCCATCGCCGGGATGCAGCGCCTGAAGATGCACGAGGTGACGGGCTACATGCTGCGCCCGCGCTTCGGCAACTCGCCCTTCCTGATCGCCATGAACCTCGACCGGTTCAACGGCCTGTCGGAGGAAGACAAGCAGGTCGTGCTCGACTGCGGCAAGAGCGTCGAGGAAAGCAGCGCCGAGGAGCTGGCGCGCCTGTCCGACGAGACCATCACCGAGCTCAAGGAGCTGGGCATGCAGGAAACCGAATTGCCTGCCGACGCGGTCGAGAAGGTCATGCAGGGGCTGATCGACGGCTCGTGGCAGACCGCCATCGACGGCAACGCCCAGACCGCCGACCGGGTCCGGGAACTTCAGGAGATGGCGCGCGAGAACGGCGACGCCGAGTAATCCCTGCCCACGCACGCGGGGGCGCATCGGCGTCCCCGCTTCTCTCCCCTGCCCCGGACCTGTCCCATGAAACCTGTGACCCTGCTCTGCCGTCTGCATGACGGGCTGACCGATGCCGGCTTCCTGCTCAGCACGCTGGGACTGGCGCTGATGGTCCTGATCTACTGCGCCGAGGTCATCACGCGGTATTTTCTCAACTACCCGCTGGACTGGGCCAATGACACGTTCTCGAACCTGCTCTGCGTCACGATCTTCGCGATCGTGCCCCATGCCACCCGCGTCGCCGCGCATATCGAGATCAACCTCCTCCCCGAAATGGTGCCTGCCTCCCGCGGTGTGCTGGCGGTGACGGCACGGCTGTCCGGTGTCGTCGTCTGCGCCTTCGTCGCGTGGATGAGCTATTCCGAGAACCTGCGCCAGATCGCCATGGGCATCCTGACCGAACAGAACCACCCTGTGCCGGTCTGGTGGATGGCAAGCTTCATCACCTACGGCTTCGCAAGCTCCGCCCTCTATTTCCTGCGCGCCCTGCTGCCTGTCCCGGCCACCGCGCCGCACAGCTTCGTCACCCCGGTCGCCGGCCCCTCGAACAGCGGGGCGGCGTGAACGATGGTCGACTGGTACATCCCCCTTTCCATCGGTCTCGGCGCGCTGGTCGTGCTGTTCATGACCGGCATGCCGATCTTCCTCGGCTTCCTCATCGTCATCATCTCGGGCGTCGTCTACCTGCTCGGACCGGCCGGGTTCGGCATGGTCGTCAGCAGCATGTACGACACCGCGACCACCGCCTCGCTGGGAACGATCCCGCTCTTCATCCTGCTGGGCGAGATCCTGTTCCGCTCGGGCTGCGTGCAGGTGCTGATGGACTCGATCGACAAGCTGGTCGGCCAGATGCGCGGGCGGCAATACGTGCTGTCCATCGTCCTCTCGACCGTGCTGGGCGCCCTGTCGGGGTCGGCCATGGCCGTGGGCGCGATGATGGGCCGCTCGCTCCTGCCGATCATGCAGGCAAAGGGCTACGACCTCCGCCTGTCGATCGGCACGATCCTCGGCGGGGCCTGCCTGGCGCCGATCATCCCGCCCAGCCTTCTGGCGATCATCATCGGCACGCTGGCCGACGTGTCGATCTCTTCCCTGCTGGTGGGGGGCGTCGGGCCGGGGCTGTTCCTGGCCCTGATCTACGTGGTGGCCTGCATGGTCCGCATCCGGATGAACCCGTCGCTGGCCCCGGCCGATGACGGGCACGGCACCATCCCGGCGCGGGAAAAGCTCCGCGCGGTGCTGGGCCTGCTGCCCTTCAGCCTGATCATCTTCATGGTCATCGGCCTGATCATGCTGGGCATCGCCACACCGTCGGAATCGGCGGCGACGGGCGTGCTCGGCGGGCTGATCACCGCCGCCTACTATGGCCGGCTCAGCTTCCGGATGCTGTTCGAGGCTTTCTCGGAAGCCGCCAAGCTCGCCTCGGTGATCCTGCTCATCCTCGTGAGCGCCGTGATGTTCACCCAGCTTCTCGCCTTCACCGGCGCGATCGGTGGGCTGACCCGGCTGATCACCTCGCTCGAGATCAACGGCTGGCTGATGCTGTTCCTGATGATGCTGCTGCCGTTCCTGCTGTGCATGTTCATCGACCAGCTCGGCCTGATGCTGATCCTGATCCCGATCTACGTGCCCATCCTGAACCTGTTCGAGTTCGACCCGGTCTGGTTCTGGGTGCTGTTCCTGATCAACATCACGCTCGGCGCCATCACCCCGCCCTTCGGCTACGTGATGTTCGCGCTCAAGGCCGCCGCCCCCGAGATCTCGATGCGTGACGTGTTCCAGTCGTCTTGGCTGTTCGTCGGCCTGACCGCCCTTGGCATGCTGATCATCGTGCTTGTCCCCGAAATCGTCACCTTTCTTCCCAGCTGGTTCAACTGAGCCGGGTGAGGTCCATCACAAAAACACAGGAGGATCATCCCATGAAAACACTGCAGGATCTTGTCACCGAAAAGTCCAACATCGTGGACTATTTCTACAACGACACGATTTCCCAGTACCACAAGTCGCGCACCAGCTACTTCGCGTCGCTGATCGCGCCGGAATACACCAACTGGCGCGACGAACAGCGCAGCTGGCGTGAAACCGCCGTGCTGTTCGATCAGTCGCACCACATGCCCGTGCTCTACGTGAAGGGCAAGGACGCCAAGCGCCTGCTCAACTATCTCACCCCCTGCACGTTCGAGAACCTCTCGACCAACCGGGGCAAACAGTACATCGCCTATACCGAGCGCGGCCACCACGTCGGCGACTGCGTGCTTCACTACTACGGCGAGGAAGAAGGCTTCGAGCTGATCAGCGGCATGCCCGTGCTCAACTGGGTGCGCTACCACGGCGAGACCGGCGATTACGATGTCGAGTTCCGCTTCGACCCGACCACGCCCTACAGCGAGAACGGCAAGCGCACCAAGTACCGCTTCGAGATCGAGGGCCCCAATGCCCGCGCCATCCTCGACGAGGTTTGCGAGGGCGGCTTCCCCGAGATCAAGTTCTTCCACACCGATTACGTGGAGATCGCCGGCTGCCGGGTCCAGGTGCTGCGCCACGGGATGGCGGGCCATGCCGGCGCCGAAATCTCGGGGCCCTTCGACGAGATGGACACCGTGCGCGATGCGATCCTGAAGGTGGGCGAGAAACACGGCCTCCTGCGCGCCGGCACCCGCACCTATTACAGCACCCCGCTCGAGAACGCGTGGATTCCCTACCCCCTGCCCGGCATCTATACCGGAGACGAGAACCAGGCCTACCGCGAGTGGCTGAGCGCCGACAGCTGGGAAGCCAACATGCAGCTCGGCGGCAGTCTCTACACCGACAATATCGAGGATTACTACTGGACCCCCTCGGCCCTCGGGTACGAGAAGCTGGTGAAGTTCGACCACGATTTCATCGGCCGCGACGCCATTGCAAAGGGCTGGAAGGCCCGAAACGGGTCAAGCGCGTTCTGGAATGGAACGCCGAGGACGTGACCCGCATCATGGCCTCGCATTTCGAGGACGGCCCGCTCTACAAGGCCATCGAGTTTCCCACCGCCTATTTCGGCTGGCCGCAGGCCGACGAGGTGCTGTCGAAGTCCGGCCAGCGCATCGGCATATCGCAATATTGCGGCTACAACATCAACGAGCGTGCCATGCTCTCGCTCTGCGGCATCGACGAGGCGTTCGCCGAACCCGGCACCGAGGTCACGCTGACCTGGGGCGAGGTCAATGGCGGCTCGCGCAAGGCGCATGTGGAACGGCACGAGCAGTACCAGGTACGCGCCACGGTCCACACCCCGCCCTTCTCGAAAGCCGCGCGCGAGAAGCTGCGCGCGGTGATCTGAGCGTTCGAGGGAAATGTCGGCGCGCTACCCGCGCGCCGACGTCACGCGTGACCGAGCAATGACAGGCCCCACCCGAACCCGGCACGAGGCGCCGTCTCAGGCGTTTTCCACGTCCGATACGCTCTGCGCCCGGCAAAACGCCTTCAGCCGGTCGACTGACGGGGCGTCCGGGCGGATCAGTGTCGGGTCGGTCCCGATCAGGGTGATGACGCATTGCGCCTCGCCCTGCCAGTCGAGCACCGGCGCCGCCACGGCGACAAGGCCGGGAATGAAGCGGCCGTCGACACTGGCGAACCCGGCCTCCCGTATGGTCTGGCGTAGCCCGCTCAGGGCGGCGTCGTCCCGGTTCAGCGTGGCGTCGAAGGCCGGGTTCGACCTCGCGATGGCCAGTTCCGCCGCAAGCCTCTCGCGCGTCGCCTCGGGCGGCGACCAGGCAAGGAAGACCCGCCCCGACGCGGATGTCAGAAGCGGCAGCGTCGTGCCCAGCCCCATCGACGAGATGACCGGCGACGGCGCCCGCTCCCACCGCACAACGGTGGCACCTTCGGAGCCCCAGACAGACAACAGAACCGTCATTCCGGTGGCATCGCGCAGTTCCGGCAACGCGTCCGAGGCGCGGTTGACGAAATCGTGCCGGGACAGCGCGGCCAGCCCCAGTTCCATCGCCGAGGGGCCCAGGTCATACTTCCCCGACCGCCCCGCCTGCACCACCAGCCCGGCCGCCATGAACGAGGCCAGGTACCGGTGCGCCTTGCTGGGTGGCATGTCGCAACGCCGGGCCAGGTCGCTGAGCGAGATCGGCCCGCCACTGCGCGCCAGCGCCGTGAGTATGCCGAGCGCGACGTCGACCGACTGGATACCGCCCGAGGTCGCACCGGTCTTCGCCCTATCCTCCGCCATCGACGATGTCCTTCAATCGCAGCATGTCGCCCGCGATCATACGGCCGTTGTCGACAAGGAAAACCCCGCGCTGTTCGGTTCCGGTGGCCACGCGCCTGTCGCCACAGACGATCTCGTACTCGACCTTCAGGCTGCGGCCGGTCCAGTCCAGCGCCGTCAACCGCACCTCAAGCGCATCGCCGTCCCGCGCCGGGCTGCGGAAGGCCGCGTCCGCCGACATCAGCCCGATGCCCACGGCCCCGAGACGCTCGCACAGCGCCTGGTGGCCACCGTACCGGCGCAGCCAGTCGTGAAACGTCCGGTCGAACCACGCGAAGAACCGCGGATAGAAGACGATTCCCGCCGGGTCGCAATCCCCGAAACTCACGCGGTGATCGGTTTTGTGATAAGCCATTTCTTTCCCTATTATAAAACTGTTTGTACAATGCGTAATTACATCCCTATAGTCCAGCATCATATTTTCCACCGCGGAACGGGAGGAGGCGTGGAATGCTTCGCAAGGTAGAGATCATCGGCGCCGGCCCGGCCGGGCTGTACACGGCCATCCTGATGCGGCGCCTGCGGCCCGACACCCATGTCCGCGTGACCGAGCAGAACCCGCAGGGCGCCACCTTCGGCTTCGGCGTGGTGTTCTCGGACCAGGCGCTGGATTTCCTGCGCGCCGACGATCCGGAAACCCACGACCTCGTGACACCGCACATGGAGCGGTGGACCAACATGACGCTCAACCATCCCGAGGACCGGGTCGTTCTGGACGGCGTCGGTTTCTCGGCCATCGGGCGCCTCGAACTGATCGAGATCCTTCGCAAACGCGCGCAGGACCTCGGGGTCGAAACGCGTTTCGACACCCGGATCGACAACCTCTCCGCGCTGGAGCACGGGGCCGACCTCGTCATCGGGGCGGACGGGCTGAACTCGATCGTCCGTGCCGCCGACCCTGCCGCCTTCGGCGAGACCATCGATCATTTCGGCAACCATTTCGTCTGGTTCGGCGCCGACCGCCCCTTCGACACGCTGACCCAGACGTTCATTCGCACCGAAGCCGGGCCGATGAACGCCCACCACTATCGCTATGCGCCCGACCGCAGCACGTTCATCGTGGAATGTTCCGATGACACCTTCCGCGCCGCCGGTTTCGACACCATGACCGAAGACCAGGGCCGCCGCGCCTGCGAGGCCCATTTCGCCGAGGTGCTGGGCGGGGCAACCCTGATCACCAACAAGTCGGCCTGGCGGCAGTTTCCGAAACTCTGGTGCAAGAACTGGGTGGCCGGGCGGCGCGTGCTGCTGGGCGACGCGGCGCATACGGCGCATTTCTCGGTCGGCTCCGGCACCCGGCTGGCGATGGAGGACGCCATCGCGCTGGTCCGGTCGCTGGCCGGTCACGACGATGTCGATACCGCGCTGGCCGCCTACGAGGAAAGCCGCATCCCGATCGCACGCAAGATCGTCGATGCCGCCAATGTCTCGGCCGAGTGGTACGAGCGCTTCGGCCAGAAGATGGAGCTTCCGCCGCTCGACTTCGCCTTCGACTACATCACCCGCTCGGGCCGGGTCGACATGGACAGGCTGCGCCGTATGGCCCCCCAATTCATGGCGCGGTACGAGGCCGACAAGGGCGGCACACTCTCTGCCATCGCGGACCCGGTCGCCTCCGACACGCCCGGCGCGCAGGAAATCGGCTTCGACCCCGCGGCACACGCCAACTGCTCGGAAATCCTCTGGGCCAACCTGCCTCGGAACGCCGACCGCCTCGCCGTGACCGGCCCCGCCGGTCAACGCACCTATGGTGAGCTTGCGCAGGACGCCGCGCGCTGGGGCAACGCCTTCATCGCCGCCGGCCTGAAGCGCGGCGCGCGCATCCCCTTCTTCCTCGACGACACCCCCGTCTATCCCGCCGCCTTCTTCGGCGCGGTCCGGGCCGGGTTCGTGCCGGTGCTGCTCAACATCCAGACCAATGCCGACACGCTCAACTATTTCCTGAAAGACACCAAGGCCACCCTTGCGCTCTGCGAGGCGGAGTTTGCATCCCAGTTCTCGGCGGAAACGCTCAAGGGCACGGCGATCCGCAACGTGATCCTCGCCAACGGCACCGCCGAAGGGGATATCTTCCGGACCAGCGGCGCGTTCCTCGACGGCCAGCCCGATACGCTCGACTGTGCCGATACCGGCCCCTTCGACATGGCTTTCTGGATGTACTCCTCGGGTTCGACCGGGCGGCCCAAGGGCATCGTGCACCTGCACCACGACATGGCCTATACGCAGGAAAGCTTCGGCAAGCACGTGCTGCAGCTGGGCCCCGACGACACCTGTTTCTCGGTGCCGAAAACCTATTTCGCCTACGGGTTCGGCAACTCGGTGACCTTCCCCTTCTCGGTGGGCGCGACAGCGGTGCTGATGCCGGGCCAGCCCAAGGCCGAGGCCGTGCTCGACACGATCGAGGCCTACCGGCCCACCGTGCTTTTCGGCCTGCCCACGCTCTACACCGCGCTCTGCCGGAGCGAGGGCGTCGCCGCCCGCGACCTCGGTTCGCTCCGCCAGTCGATGTCGGCCGCGGAAATCCTGTCGGAAGACGTCTACGAGGCGTGGAAATCCCTGACCGGCCATGGCCCGACCGAGGGGCTGGGTTCGACCGAGATGCTCCATATCTACCTGTCGAACCGCCTCGACGATCACCGCATCGGCGCCGCGGGGGCGCGTGTGCCCGGCTACGAAATACGGCTGGAAACGCCCGAAGGAGAACTTGCGAAACCCGGCGAGGAGGGCGTGATGCTGGTCCGCGGCCATTCCTCGGCCCCCTGCTACTGGAACCGCCCCGACAAGACGCGCGAAACCATGCGGGGCGACTGGCTCTATACCGGCGACCGCTTCGTCGAGCGTGACGGGTACTATTACTTCCAGGGCCGCGCCGACGAACTGATCAAGGTCTCGGGCCAGTGGGTCTGGCCGCTCGAGGTCGAACGCTGCCTGAACGATCACCCCGACGTGCATGAATGCGCCGTGCTGGCCCACGACCTGCCCGACCGCCGCGTGACCCTGCGCGCCGTCATACGCCTTCGCACCGGCGTCGCGGCGGACGACGCGGCGACCAGCCGGCTGCAGGCGCATGTGAAGACGGCGCTGCAACCCTACAAGTATCCGCGCATCATCGACTACGTGGACGACCTGCCCAAGACCGGCACCGGCAAGATCGACCGCCAGGCCATCCGCGCGATGACGACCGAGACCAGGCAACCGGCATAGCGGGCCAGAGGCCTGCTCGCCCTGCCCGAACACCCCCTTGATTGGAGAATGGAATGAGCTTCGTATTCGACCCGCTGCCCACCCCCAGCCTTGCCGTCGCCGACAATGACACGCGCATCCCGGTGCGGCGCATCTTTTGCGTGGGCCGCAACTATGCCGCCCATGCCCGGGAAATGGGCAAGGACCCGGATCGCGACCCGCCCTTCTTCTTCACCAAGCCGGCCGATGCCGTGGTGGGCGATGGCGAGACGGTGGCCTACCCTCCCCTGACCGGCAACCTGCATTACGAGGCCGAGCTTGTCGTCGTCATCGGCCGCACCGCGACCGACGTGGACCAGGCCGCCGCGCAGGATCATATCTGGGGCTATGCCATCGGCAACGACCTCACCCGCCGCGACCTGCAGCTCGAGGCCCGCGACAAGGGCCGGCCCTGGGACATGGGCAAGGGCTTCGACCGCTCGGCGGTGATCGGCCCCGTGCATCCGGCAGAGGCCGTGGGCCATCCCGACAAGGGCTCGATCCGCCTTACGGTGAACGGCGAGACGAAGCAGGATGCCGACCTGGCCGAACTCATCTGGTCGGTCCCCGAGGTCGTCTCGATCCTGTCCCGGTCGGTGACGCTACAACCGGGCGACGTGATCATGACGGGCACCCCCGCCGGCGTCGGGCCGCTGGTCGAGGGCGACACGTGCGTCGTGTCGATCGAAGGGCTGGGCGAGATCACCACCATCATCGGACCAAGAGCATGACGCTCCGGCTGCACAACTTCTTCCGCTCCTCAACCTCGGTGCGGCTTCGGGCGGCGCTGAACCTCAAGGGGCTCGACTATGACTACGTCGCCTACGTGCTGCGCGACGGCGAGACCCGCACGCCCGAGTATCTCGCCATGAACCCCGCCGGCCTTGTCCCGAGCCTCGAGCGCGAGGATGGCCAGGTCATGACCCAGTCCCTCGCCATCATCGAATGGCTGGACGAAACGCACCCCGCCCCGCCGCTCCTGCCCCGGGATGCCGACGGGCGCGCACGCGTGCGGGCACTGGCCTATATGGTCGCCTGCGAGATCCACCCGCTGAACAACCTGCGGGTCCTGGGCCACCTGGCGAAGACCTTCGGCGCCGACGAGGCCGCGCAGAAGGCGTGGTTCACCCATTGGGTCACCGCCACCTTCGACGCGCTGGAAACCACCCTTGCGCGTGACGCGGCCACCGGCCGATTCTGCCACGGGGACACCCCCGGGCTTGCCGATCTTTGCCTCTACGCCCAGGTCTGGAACAACCGCCGCTTCGATATTTCGCCAGACCCCTGGCCGACCATCGCCCGCATTTTCAAGGCACTGGATGACATTCCGGCATTCGCCGACGCCGCCCCGCCAAGACAGCCGGACGCGGCCTGACAGGAGAGGAGACACCAAGAATGGCCGACGACAGCTTCGATCAGGACCCGCCCAAGGAAGGCATGCAGCCCGACGACACGCCCGAACTGCGCGAACTCTACGCCGCCTTCGAACGCGAGCACATCATGCCGCTCTGGACACAGCGGGGCGATCTCATGCCCTTCACGCCAAAGCCGCGGGCGGTGCCGCATGTCTGGAAATGGGCCAACCTGCTGCCGATGGCGAAACGCTCGGGCGACCTGGTGCCGGTCGGCCGCGGCGGCGAGCGCCGGGCGCTCGGCCTCGCCAACCCCGGCCTTGGCGGCAACGCCTACATCACGCCAACACTCTGGGCCGCCATCCAGTATCTCGGGCCGCGCGAAACCGCCCCCGAACACCGCCACTCGCAGAACGCTTTCCGCTTCGTGGTCGAGGGCGAAGGCGTCTGGACCGTGGTCAACGGCGACCCGGTGCGGATGTCGCGCGGCGACCTGCTGCTCACGCCCGGCTGGCATTTCCACGGCCACCACAACGACACCGACCACCCGATGGCCTGGATCGACGGGCTCGATATCCCCTTCAGCCAGCACAACGACGTGGGCTTCTTCGAGTTCGGCTCCGACCGGGTCACCGATTACGCCACGCCGCGCTTTTCCCGCTCGGAACGCCTCTGGGCCCATCCCGGCCTGCGCCCGCTTTCGGGGCTGCGCGACACGGTCAGTTCGCCCATCGGCGCCTACCGGTGGGAGCACACCGACCGCGCCCTTACCGAACAACTTCTGCTGGAAGAGGAAGGCCAGCCCGCGACGGTGGAACAGGGCCACGCGGCAATCCGCTACGTGAACCCCACCACGGGCGGCGACGTGATGTCGACCATCCGCTGCCAGTTCCACCGCCTGCGCGAAGGCACCAAGACGCCCGAACGGCAGGAGGTCGGCTCGAGCGTCTTCCAGGTCTTCGACGGCACCGGCGCGGTGGTACTGGATGGCGAAACGCACAAGCTTGAAAAGGGTGACATGTTCGTCGTGCCCTCCTGGGTCGGCTGGTCGCTCGAGGCGGAAAGCCAGTTCGACCTGTTCCGTTTTTCCGACGCACCGATCATCGAGAGGCTCAATTTCGACCGCACCTTCATCGGCGGCAGGGAGGCATGAGCCAGCTCGACGCCCGGCGCGAGGAACTCCGCGCCCGGCAAGGCGGGGGCGCGCGGTACGACGCGCCCGAAGCCCCCGCCGGGGCGTTGGGCCTTGCCCGGCGCGGCACCGCGTATTTCGCGCGGCTCTTGAACGGGCTGTCCGACAGCGACCTTGCCGCCCCCGTCGACGCCGCGCCCACGCGTGCGCACCTGGTCGCGCAGATCAGTCTTCAGGCCCGCCGGATGAGCGAGGCGCTCTCCGCCCTCCGGCAGGGAGACGACCATGTGGCGAAGGATTTCCGGACGATCGAACGCCCGGCGCTGGATGTTACGGCCAGCCTGCCGCCCCGCGCCCTGCGAAACCTCTTCGCCCATTCCGAGGTTCACCTGAACGTCGAGTTCCGCGACCTCGGCGCCGAGCAGTGGCATGCCGCGTTGATCACGCCCGAAGGTGAGACACTGGGGGTCTCGGCCCTGCCCCACCTGCGCGCCGCCAGCCTCTGGCGTGCCTCGCTCGACCTTTCGGCCGGCGGCCTGTCCGTCGACGTGCCTTCGGAGGTGCTGGCCGATACGGGCGCGTTCCCCACCTGGTAAGCGCGCCGCCCTGCACGTTCAGGACAACTGCCGCAGGCTCCGCCCGGCCCAATCCGGGGCGGGCTTCAGAACGGCCTCGCGAAGCCGCCCGGACACATCCTCCGGAAACGGCGCCGCCCCCGGCTTTTTCGTGTCGTAATGCAACAGCATGCATTCGAAACTCGCGCACTGGCTGTCGCCGGACCACATGATGTGCCCCACGTGCAGCCGCTTGGCATCCGCGCCCAGGATGCAGGACTCGATCGACAGCGTCGCCGGGGCACGCACTTCGTCCAGGTAGCGCAGGTGCGTCTCGAGCGTGTAAAGGGCGCATCCGGTCCGCTCGAAATACTCGGTTCCCACCCCGAATCTGTCCTGCAACGCCCAGGAGGCATCGCTGAACGGCACAAGGTAATAGGCCTCGTTCAGATGCCCGTAGGCATCGAGCCAATCCTCCCGAAGCGGGGTTTCGTGCAGGCGAAACGTGGTCATCCGTGTCTCCGGTGTCAGGCGGGCTTGGAAAACACGACCAGCTTGGTCATCGCCGGGATGAGGTTGTCGGCCATGTCCACGTCGAACCCCAGCCGCGTTCCGGCCTCGGTCAGCCACCCCACGGACAACGAGCGCGCATCCGGCGTGAAGGCCATGTGCTGCAATTGCCAGAGCGCCGCAAGCGTCGGGCCGCGCCGGTCTTCCTCGACCATGAAATCATGGACGAGAAGTTTCCCGCCCGGCGCCAGCGCGTCGAAGGCGCTGGCCAGCAGCGCATCGACCGAGTCGCCCGGCACGCCGCTCATGAGATAGGACATCAGGATGGCATCCTGCTGGCCCGGCCATTGCACCTCCACCGCGTTGCCGGGAATATAGCGAACCCGGTCGACGAGACCGGCCTCCGATATGAAACGCCAGCCGATTTCGGCCACGTTCGGGAAATCGATGATCGTCGATTGCAGGTTTTCGTAGGCCCGGCAAAGCGAGATCGTCATCGCACCGGTGCCGCCACCCACGTCGAGCAGGGTGGACGCGTGGCTGAGGTCGACCTTCCGCGCCAGCGTCCGGCCCGGCCCGAGCGAGCCCGCATGCTGGCTTTCCGAATAGATCGAGGCCTGCGCCTCGTCCGCCATCCAGTGCTTGTAGGACGAGATCGCATCCTCCGTCAGCTCGCCCTTGATGACGGCGTTGAGCTGCAGAAGGAACGGGTACATCTGCTGATCGATCTGGTAGCGCAGGTAGTCGCCGAAATCGTATTTCGAGTGCCGCGACAGGAAGTTCTGGGCGGCGGGGGAGTTGCCGATCTTCTCGTCATCGCCGATGACCAGCAGGCCGACACTGGCAAGCGCCGTCGTCAGCATCACGATCCGGTTCAGCGGAATGTCAACGGCCGAGGCCAGGTCGGCGGCGGTCCTGGGGCCGTCCGACAGGACGGAAAAGATATCCGCGTGAAGGCCGGCGAACAGCGCCTTCGAGGCCATGAAGCTGAACGCGATCGCCGACAGGTCCTCGGCACTTTCGATGGCATTGGCACTGGTCGGCGTCTCTTGGTCGAGCATCATGTCCTCTTTCCGGTTTTTTCCGAGCGCCCCCAGTACATACAGCGGGGGGCGAAAACACAACGCGCGGGCCCGGATGCGGCGCGGACGAGCCGTGACCGGCCCCGGATTGCGTAGATTTCAGGCGATCGGCACAAGGATGACCCGCGATCGGGCGGGGGGTGCAGGTGGTCCGGGCCGTCCCGGCTCGATGGTCCGTCCCTCCCCGTCCATCCGAAATTGGTCCACGATTTTCGCCATTGTGGATATGTCAGCCAGACCAATGCCTTTCTAACGTGTCGGAAAGACCGCGCGGCCCGGCCTCGGAAAACGCGGCGCCCCATTGAAAGGACAGGCCATGCAAGTGATCGACCGTGTCGAGCTATACTACGTGAAAACGCCCCTGCCGGCCCCGCACGCCCCCTCGTGGATTCCCGGCACGATCAGGGAGCATGTCTCCATGTGCATCGTCCGCTTCGTCACCGAGGACGGCATCGAAGGCTGGAGCGGCTTTCCCGCTGCAGGGCGAGAGCGCGCAGGGCTTGGCGACCTGCTGGCGGGGCTTTTCCTGGGCCAGGACGCCGAGGACATCGACACCATGGCCGAGCGCATCCAGATCATGGCGGCGGGCGGCAATTTCAACTGGTGGATCGAGCCCGCCTTCTGGGACATCAAGGCGAAGGCCGCCGGCCTGCCGCTCTACAAACTGCTGGGCGGGACCGATGACCGTATCCGGCTCTACGCCTCCTCTGGCGAATTGCGCGCCCCGGCCGACCGCCGCGAGGAAGCGGAGGCCCGGCTGTCCGAAGGCTTCGACACGATGAAGATCCGTGTCCACGATTTCGACGAGGCTGTCGATATCGAGCATATCTCCGACATCGCCACGTACATGCAGGGGCGGATGAAAATCTCCGTCGACTGCAACCAGGCCTTCCGGCTGACCCAGAACGGCAATGCACCGCTCTGGTCGCTCGACCGCGCGAAGCGGTTCGTCGATGCCGCCGCCGATGTCGGCCTCGCCTGGGTCGAGGAGCCGCTCTTCGGCGAATGGCACGAGGAGATGGCACAGCTCGCGACCCATGCCCGCGTGCCCGTTGCAGGCGGCGAGCTGCACGTCATGGGCTACCGCGAACTGGCGCGGATGCTGGCAATGGGATGCTACGACATCTACCAGCCCGACGCGATGTGGGCCGGAGGGGTCGGACAATGCCTCAAGGTCGCGGCCCTGTGCCGCGAGAAGGGCCTGAAATTCACGCCGCATTGCTGGTCGAACGGGTTCGGCTTCATCGTCAACGCGCATGTCTTCGCGGCAAGCGGCTTTGCCGGGGAGGCGCTGTTCGAATACCCGCTGTCACCGCCCGGCTGGATCCCGGAAGCGCGCGACCTGATCTTCGCGCAGCCCTTCCTGCACAAGGAAGGCTGGTTCCACATGCCCGACGCTCCCGGGCTGGGGTTCGAGATCGACCAGCGCGACCTCGAGACGTACGGTCGCTGCTTCTTCCGGGGCAGCCGCAAGAGCGTGCACTGGATGCCCGAGGCACTATCGGATCTCTGAGCGGCTGCGCCCGGGCCCAGGCCGTCACGCGCTGACCGTATCGAGCGGCAAGACCGTTTCCGATTTCACGCGCCTGATGGCAAAGCTGGCCGTCAGCCCCCTGACCGCGATCCGGCTGACGAGACACTGCCGGATCCGGTCGAAATCCGTCATGTCGCGCGCCACCACGCGCAGCACGTAGTCGTGGTTCCCGGCAAGCTGGTGGGCTTCCATGATCTCGGGAATCGACGAGACGACGTCGGAGAAGCTGTCATGCCACTCCGGCGACTGGTCGGGGGCGGTCACGCCGATGAAGGCGGTCATGCCCAGCCCGAGGCGTTCGGGATCGACAACCGCCACGCGGGCCCGGATGACCCCCCTTTCCGTCAGGCGCTTCACCCGTTTCCAGCAGGGCGTATTGCTCAGGCCGACCCTGTCGGCAAGGCGGGCCAGCGGCATCGTCGCGTCGGCCATCAGGGCGGCAATGATCTTGCGGTCGATTCGGTCAAGTTCCACGGTCGGGCCTCCTGTCGACTCGGTTACGATGTCAGGATGCCTTAAAAATGCATAAAGTCTACAGGCTTTATCGTCTTTTATGAAAAGACGACTTTTCCTGCCGATTATTCGATGTTTTAATCATCGCATGATCACCCAGAAGACCAAATACGCGCTCAAGTCGCTCATGGCCCTCGGCAACCTGCCGCAGGGCGAGGCGCTGACGATCGAGGAAGTGGCCCAACGATCCGGGGCGCCGAAGCGGTTCCTCGAACATATCCTTCTCGATCTGCGGAAGGCGGGCTATGTGGGCGCCAAGCGCGGGCGGTCCGGCGGGTATTTCCTGATCAAGCCCCCGTCGTCGATTTCCTTCGGTGAACTGCTGCAGAAGATCGACGGTCCGATCGCCCCCCTGCCCTGTCTGTCGCGTCAAGCCTACCGCAAATGCGACGATTGCATCGACGAGGCCAGCTGCCAGTTGCGCCGTGTCTTCGGCGAGGTGTTCTACAGCTACCTCGTGCTGATCGAGTCGCTCACCCTGCGGGATTTCCTTCAAGGCACTGACGGCACAACGAAAATCCTCGACGACCAGCCCGCACCCCGACCCTGACGGGAAAGTTTCTCGTTATCCCGGGTTGCCTCGAGAGAAAATCCTTCTCCCGCCACCGGTCAGATCGCTGACTCTCTCCCCTTTAAAAGACGACCTCCTCGATAGAGATTTAATTCATCACAGTCTCTAAACGAGGAGTGCCCTTCATGATCCCTTCCATCCTGCGACATGGCCGCGCCCCGCTGCTGGCCGCCCTTCTTGCCGGAACCTCCCTCGGCACGCCGGCCCATGCCGAAACCATCCTCCTGAACGTCTCCTACGACCCGACGCGCGAGTTCTACCGGGCATACAACGACCTCTTCAACGACTGGTGGACGGCCCAGGGCAACGAGCCCGTCACCATCGAACAAAGCCACGGCGGCTCGGGCGCACAGGCCCGGGCGGTGATCGACGGGCTCGAGGCGCAGGTGGTCACCCTGGCGCTGGCCTCCGACATCGACGCCATCGCCGGCAACTCCGATGTCGTGCCGGAAGGCTGGCAGAAGACCCTGCCGCACAACTCCGCCCCCTACACCTCGACGATCGTGTTCCTCGTCCGCGAGGGCAACCCGAAGGGCATTAAGGACTGGGGCGACCTGGTCGGCGACGGCGTACAGGTCATCACCCCCAACCCCAAGACCTCGGGCGGGGCACGCTGGAACTTCCTGGCCGCCTGGGGCTGGGCGCTCAAGACCATGGACGGCGACGAGGATGCCGCGCTCGACTTCACCCGCAAGCTGTATGCCAACGTGCCCGTGCTCGACACCGGCGCGCGGGGGGCAACCACCACCTTCGCACAGCGCGGGGTCGGCGACGTACTGCTGGCATGGGAGAACGAGGCCTTCCTGGCACTGGCCGAGATCGGCGAGGACAAGTTCGACATCGTCGTGCCCTCGGTCTCGATCCTTGCCGAGCCACCGGTCGCACTTGTCGAGGGCAACCTCGACGACGAACAGCGCCGCGTCGCCACGGCCTATCTCGAGCATCTCTACAGCCCCGAGGGCCAGGCGCTGGCACTGGCCAACTACTACCGCGCCTGGGACACGTCGAAGGCCGCCCCGGAAGCCGCCGACCGCTTTCCCGAGCTCGACCTCGTCACCATCGAAGAGTTCGGCGGCTGGGCCGAGGCGCAACCGCGCTTCTTCGGCGACGGCGGCATTTTCGACCAGATCTATGCGGAGTGAGCCAGGTGATCCGGCCCTCCCCCCTCCCCGGTTTCGGGCTCGGCATGGGAATTCTGCTCATGGCGCTGACCCTTGTCGTTCTCCTGCCCCTCGGCACGCTGATCGGCCGTGGCGTGATGATGGGGCCGGTGGAGCTTTGGCAGCATCTGGGCTCGAAGCGCGTGGCCAGCGCCCTGGTGCTGTCCTTCCGCTCCGCCCTCGTCGCGTCGGCCTTCAACCTCGTCTTCGGATTGCTGCTGGCCTGGATCCTGACCCGCTACCGCTTTCCGGGGCGGCGGCTGGTCGACGCGGCGCTCGACCTGCCCTTCGCGCTGCCGACCGCCGTGGCCGGCATCGCCCTGACCGCGCTTTACGCCCCCAACGGCACGTTCGGCAAGCTGCTGGAACCGCTTGGCCTGCAGGTCGCCTATACCGAGGTCGGCATCTGGCTGGCGCTGGTCTTCGTGGGCCTGCCCTTCGTCGTGCGCACGGTGCAGCCGGTCATCGAGGAGATCGACCCGGAATGGGAGGAAGCCTCGGCCACGCTCGGCGCATCACGGCTCCGCACCATGGTCCGCGTCGTTCTGCCGATGCTGACGCCCGCCCTTCTGACCGGCTTCGCGCTCGCGCTGGCACGGTCGGTCGGGGAATACGGCTCGGTCATCTTCATCGCGGGCAACCTGCCCAACGTGACCGAGATCGCGCCGTTGCTGATCGTCATCCGGCTGGAAGAATACAATTACGACGCGGCCACCGCGATCGGCCTTGCCATGCTCGGTATTTCCTTCGCGATGCTGCTGCTGATCAACCTCTTCCAGGTCTGGGGGCGGCGGAGGGTCGGACATGTGTAATCCCCCGGCACATGCCCCGGCATCCGAACTGCCGCCGGGGGGCGGAATGGTCTTCGCCGCCCTCCTGGCCCTGCCCGGCCTGATCCTGCCCCTCCTCCTGTGGCTCTCGGGCGCCGGCCTCGTCCCTGTCCTCATGGCCTATCTCGGTCTGCCGACCCTCTCGCTGGCTTTCCTCTTCCTCTCGGATGGCCAGCGCCGCTCATCCTGCCGACCCCGCGAAACAGGGAACCCGCATCCATGTCCCTCTCGATAACCCCCACCACCCACGTCACGACAGAGTCGCGGCCCTTCCGCGTCACCCTCTGCCTCGTGGCCCTCACGCTTACCGCGATCCTCCTTCTGGCACCCCTCGCCGTCGTCTTCGCCGAAGCCTTCCGCGAGGGGGCCGCGGCTGCGCTCGACATATTCTCCGAAAGGGACGCCCGCGCCGCCATCGGCCTGACGCTGACCGTGGCCGCTATAGCGGTGCCGCTCAACGTGATCGCGGGCTTCGCCGCCGCCTGGGCCATCGCCAAGTTCGACTTCCGCGGCAAGGCGATCCTCATATCGCTGATCGACCTGCCCTTCTCGGTCTCGCCCGTCGTGGCGGGGCTGGCGCTGGTCCTGCTCTACGGCGCGCATGGCGTGCTGGGCGACTGGCTGGCGGCGCATGACCTCAAGGTCGTCTTCGCCCTGCCCGGCATCGTGCTCGCCACCCTCTTCATCACCTTTCCCTTCGTCGCACGCGAGCTGATCCCGGTGATGACCGAACAGGGCCGCGCGGAAGAAGAGGCCGCGCTGACCCTCGGCGCCTCGGGCTGGCACATGCTCCGGACGGTCACTTTGCCCAACGTGCGGTGGGCGCTGCTTTACGGGGTACTGCTGTGCAACGCCCGCGCCATGGGCGAGTTCGGCGCGGTGGCCGTGATCTCGGGCAAGATCCGCGGCCAGACCACCACGATGCCGATCCTCATCGAGATGTTCTATAACGAGTATCTCTCGGTCGCGGCCTTCTCCATGGCCGCGCTGCTGGCCGGCCTCGCCCTTCTGACACTCGCCCTCAAGTCATTCCTTGAATGGCACCACGCGGATGCGATCGCCGCGTCGCGCCGCCACTGACGGAGACCATCATGCATATCGAAATCGACGCAATCGCGAAAACCTTCGGCCGGGTCGAGGCGCTTCAGCCCACCTCGCTCTCAATCCCTTCCGGCGCCCTGGTCTCTCTCCTGGGGCCGTCGGGGTCGGGAAAGACCACGCTGCTGCGCATCCTGGCCGGGCTCGAGGCGCCCACCACCGGGCGGATATTGCTGGACGGGGCGGATGCCACCGGCATCCCGGTACAGAAACGCCGCGCCGGCTTCGTCTTCCAGAGCTACGCGCTCTTCCGGCACATGACGGTGTTCGAAAACATCGCCTATGGCCTGCGCGCGCGGCCCCGGCGGGAACGCCCGTCGCGGGCGGAGATCGCACGCCGGGTCGACGGGCTGCTCGGGCTGATCCGGCTTCCGGATATCGGCCCGCGCTATCCCTCGCAGCTTTCGGGCGGACAGCGCCAGAGGGTCGCCCTGGCCCGGGCGCTGGCAACGGAGCCGCGGATGCTTTTGCTCGACGAACCCTTTGGCGCGCTCGACGCGCAGGTCCGCAAGGAACTGCGCGCGGGGCTGCGCGACATCCACGATGCCACCGGGCTGACGACGGTGTTCGTGACCCACGACCAGGACGAGGCCTTCGCGCTGGCCGACCGGGTGGTCATCATGTCGACCGGCCGGATCGAGCAGGTCGGCAGCCCCGCCGATATCCGCAAGCGGCCGGCGCCGGGCTTCGTGGAACAGTTCATCGGACGCACCCCGACGGCGGCAATCCCGGGATAAGGCAACCCGGGGCGCCAGGTGGCGGCGGCTGTCGCCACCACCCCGCATTACAGTCCTGGCGGTTAGAACCGGTCCGGGCTGAAAGCGCTCAGGTCATGGTTCACGGGCTGTCCCGTCGCGATATCCGCGACGATCCGGCCGGTCTTCGGCGCCATCATCAGCCCGCAATGCCCATGGCCGAACGCAGTGATCAGGCCGGGAAACCCCTCCGGTTCGCCGATGCAGGGCAGGCTGTCGGGCAGGCTCGGCCGCTGCCCCGACCAGGTGGTGTAGTCGCTGGCGTCAAGCTCCGGCGACAGGCTTTTTGCCAGCGTGACCAACCCGTCGAGCCGCTTCTGGTTCACGGGGGCATCGAGGCCCGAGAACTCGGCCGTCCCGGCGACCCGCAGCCCGTCTTCCATGCTCGAGGCCACGTATTTCCGGTCCACGTCCATGACCGAGTTGTTGAGAGTGATGCCCGGATCGGTAAACGACACGTGGTAGCCGCGCTCGGATTGCAGCGGGATGCGAATCCCAAGGGGCCGAAGCAGCTCGGCCGACCAGGCGCCCATCGCCAGCACCAGCCGGGGCGAAGTGAACTCTCCGGCGTCCGTGACGCACAGCCACCCGCCAGCCTCCACCGGCCGCAGGCTCCGGACCTCCGCCGTGATGACCTCGCCGCCCATACCGCGCAGCTTGTCGCACAGGGCCTTGCCGACACGACCGGGCGAAAAGGCGCGCGCCTGCCCCTTGATCACGATCGCCGCCTCGAAATCGGGCGAAAGCGCCGGCTCCAGCCGCTGCAGCTCCGCCCTCTCGATCCGCTCAAGCTCCGCGCCGGCCTCCCGCCGCAGGGTGTTTTCAAGCGTGTCGAGACGGGCCGCGCTGCCATCGCGGAACGCGTGAACGTAATAGCTGTCGCGAACCAGGTCTTCGTGGCCGGTGCCTTTCAGGAAATGGCGATAAAGCGTCACGCAATCCGCGTTCAGCAATGACATTGCCCCCGACACCTCGCGCACCCGGTCCTCGCGGCCCTGCGCAAGAAACCGAAGCCCCCACCCCGCCACGCGCGGCAGGTAGCCTGGCCTGACGGTGACAGGCCCCAGGGGATCGAGCAGCCAGCCCGGAACCTTCTTCCACAGGCCCGGCACCGATTGCGGTATCACCGACCACGGAGAGATCACGCCGGCATTGCCGAAGGAGGTGGCCTGCCCCGGCTCACCCCGGTCGATCAGGCGCACGCGCACCCCGCGTTCGGCCAGCGCAAGGCCCGTGAAGATGCCGACGATGCCGGCCCCGAGAATTGTCACCTCCGGCTGCATCGGGTCAGGCCGCCTGCGCCGATCGGCCACGATGGATCACCTGGCTGACCAGCGCGGGCGCGGCGATGATCAGCGCCACGAGATCCGCCTCGAGCGAGGGCGCGATGAACACCAGCCCGGCCAGCGCCGTCATGCACCGGAACACCGCCCCCATCGGCACCAGCCAGTAGCCGACCACCGCCGCCGACAGGCAGATCACCCCGAAGATGCAACTGGCCGCCGTGTAGGTGAACTGCCAGAAATCGAACCCGGCCTCGGACACGAAGAGCAGAACAGGCGCATAGACGAACGCCATGGGGGCCACCACCTTGCCCAGCCCCAGCGTGAAGGCCGATATCCCGGTGCGGAACGGGTTCGAGCCGGCGATGGCGGCGGCGGCATAGGCCGATGTACAGACCGGCGGCGTGATCTCCGCCACGACACCGTAATACAGCACGAACATGTGGCTGGCGATCGGCGGAATGCCCAGCTGCGCCAGCGCGGGCTGCGCCACCGACACCAGCATGATGTAAAGCGCCGTCGTCGGCACCCCTGCCCCCATGAGGATACAGGCCAGCGCGATGAAGACGAGGCTGATGAACAATGTCAGGTCCTCGACCGTGAACAGCTCCCACGTGCCGAGGCTGAACAGGCCATGTAGATCGGTGCCGAGGTTCGTCGCCGCCTGCGTCACCATGAACCCGATGCGAAAGCCGACACCGGTGGTGTTGATGACGCCGATCACGATCCCCACGGCCGCCGCCGCCGCCCCGACCGCGAGCGCGTATTTCACCCCGGTCTCGAACGTGTCGGCCATCTCCCGCAGGCTGGTGCGCGGCTGCGGGTTCAGCGTGGCCAGCACGGCCCCCGCGATCAGCATGGCAGACATCCCCATCTCGAACCCGCCATTCAGGTATTTCCACAGGACGAATGCGATGAACCCCGCCGAATATATCAGCGTCAGCGGTTGCCTGATCCGGGACATGCCCGCGACGATGGCCAACGAGATGCCGCAGAAGGCCGACATGTAGGGCGTATACCCCGCGAACAGCACCAGCAGCAGGCCGATCAGCGGCACCACGTTGGCCCAGCCCTGGCTCCAGACCGCCTTGAACTGCGGCAGCTTGTCCCTGGCCAGCCCCTGCAGGCCAAGCCGGCGCGCCATCAGGTGGACGACGGCAAAGACGCCCACGTAATGCAGCAGGGCCGGAAAGATCGCGGCGATGACGATGGTGGTGTACGGCACCTCGAGGAACTCGGCCATGATGAAGGCCGCCGCGCCCATGATCGGCGGCGTGATCTGCCCGCCGGCCGACGCCGCGGCCTCGACCCCGCCCGCGAAATGGCCCGGGTAGCCCAGCCGCTTCATGTTGGGGATGGTCAAGGCGCCGGTCGACACGGTGTTGGCCACCGAAGAGCCCGAGATCGTGCCG
>Ga0189287_100193_pt1 | contig 28249 bp, 29 predicted proteins | sample UW86minimetaG_FD_130319 | JGI IMG/M metagenome (GOLD analysis project Ga0189287, IMG submission 130319) | Marine microbial communities from the Costa Rica Dome - UW86 mini metaG | ecosystem: Environmental > Aquatic > Marine > Oceanic > Photic zone | place: Costa Rica: the Eastern Pacific... | reverse complement strand
GGGATAAAAGATGCCTCCGCTGGCCTGAGTCACCATCGGCCCCATGGCAAGATACTGGGGCGAGCCGGCGACGCGCGAATGGGCAATCACCACTCGGGTTTCCGCATTTACGCAATTCGTTGCCGTGTCACAGGTCTGCGTTTCGGCACACTGGTAGATCGACAGCGTGTCCCTCGGTTGATCAGCCAGCGTTTCCAACGTGGACGACAGGGCTGATGGGGCGGTCAACAGAAGGGCAAAGGCCCCCGCCATGGTACGCGCGGTGATACGGAGCAGGGTGGTCATGATGCGCTCCGGCCCATGCGTGACAGTGACGTTGTCCCGAAGAGCGGGGAGCCAATGGAATTATCGGTTATCGACAAGTTATCCCCTGATTTATCCACAGTCGTGTGGAAAAAATATTGCATATCTGACAGGTCTGTGGCGGATGGGTCCGGGCGTGCCTGTGGAAAAGTCAGGGCGGTGATCATGTCGGCTGTCCGCCCCGCGCGCAGGTGCCGGAGGTGTATTCGGCGCCCTTGGAACCGCTGCTGCCTTCGCCGCGCACCTCTCCGTCGGAGGCGACGAGGATGTTGCTGCCGTCACGCAGGAAGTAGACCCGGGCCGCGTCGTCCTCGCGCAGGTTCTCGATCGGGCGGGCCTGGCGGCTTCCGGCCTCGAGGATGACCACGCTGAACTTGTCGCGGCCGACCCGTTGCAGGAGGAATTGCCAGTCGGGGTTGCCGCGGTTGCTTTGCAGGCGGCAGTTCCAGATATAGGCGTTGCCGAGGGCGGCGACGGTCTGGGCGTGGCCGGCCTGTGGCCCGGGCTGCGCGGTGTCGGTGCCCGCGCCACGGCACCCCGCGACGGCGGCCAGAATGGCCAGAGCGGCAATAGCTTTGTGCATGTTCATCCCCCCAGGAAACTCTTGCGGACGTCCGGGTCGGACAGGAGTTCCTTGCCGGTTCCGGTATAGGCGTTGCGGCCCTGCACCATGACATAGCCCTTGTCGGCGATCTCGAGCGCCTGGCGGGCGTTCTGTTCGACCATCAGGATCGGGATGCCCGTGCGGCTGACCTCGATGATGCGATCGAAGAGCTCGTCCATGACGATCGGGCTGACGCCGGCGGTGGGCTCGTCGAGCATCAGGACCTTTGGTTCGGTCATCAGCGCGCGGCCGACGGCCACCTGCTGGCGCTGGCCGCCCGAAAGCTCGCCCGCGGCCTGGCGCCGTTTCTCGCGCAGGATGGGAAACAGGTCATAGACTTGCTCCATGGTGCGGGAGATGTCGTCGGTGCGGATGAAGGCGCCCATCTCGAGGTTTTCCTCGACCGTCATCGAGGTGAAGATATTGTGGTTCTGCGGCACGAAGCCCATGCCCTTGGCGACGCGCGCCTGCGGGCTGAGCCGCGAGATATCCTCTCCGTCGAGGAGGATATGGCCCTCGCGCAGGTCGAGCATGCCGAAGACGGCCTTCATCGCGGTCGATTTGCCGGCGCCGTTGGGCCCGACGATGACCGCGATCTCGCCCTTGTCGACGGCAATGGTGCAATCGTGAAGGATGTCGGGGCCCGAGCGGCCGTAGCCGCCCGTCATCGCCTCGCCGACGAGGAACGGGCCGTCCCCCGGCGCCGCGACGGCATCGCCGCCCTTGCGCTGGGGGATCTCGCCCGGTCCGGTCGGGTTGGCGATGGACCGGTCGTTGTTGCCCCGGTCATCCTGGTAGGGGTTGGTTCCGCTCAAAGTGCGACACTCGGGTCGGAGAAGGAGAAGCCCGACAGGAAGGTCCGGTGTGTCGCGCGGGCGACCGCGTTGTCGGTGACGCCGGGCGCGACGGTGATGAACTGCATCACCATGCCCTTCTCGACCATGTAGGAGTGCAGGAAGAGCACCTCGGTGCCCTGCGCCTCGTAGCTGTAGAGGATCGTGCCGGCGGGGCGGTTCATCATCCCGCCCTTGAGCGCGATCACGTCGAGCTTGCCGCCCAGTTTGCGGATCTGGCCCGAGACCTTCTTCAGGATCGCCGACTGCACGTCCTTGTCGCGCAGGGCCTTGGTGCCTGTCATCTCGACGATCAGCTTGCCGATGGTATTGTCGCCGCGCTTGTAGACGGCGGTGGCCTCGGCCACGGCGCGGCCGAGCCGCGACCAGCCGCTGGATTCGCCGCAGAATTCGATCCGGTCGGTCAGTTGTTCGCAATCGTCCGGCGATGCCGATTGCGCGGAAGCGGTCGATGCCGCGGCCAGACCTACGGATAGTGCAAGTGCCTTGAAGTACATATTCATGCCTGTGTCCCCATCATGTCCTTGTTCTTCAGTCCCGTCCCGAGATAGGCCTCGATCACTTGCTCGTTGGCCTTGATGTCTTCCAGGGTGCCCTCGGCCAGCACCTTTCCCTCGGCCATGCAGATCACCGGGTCGCAGATGCGGCCGATGAAATCCATGTCGTGTTCGATCACCACGAAGGTGTAATTGCGTTCCCTGTTCAGCTTGACGATGGCGTCGGCGATGGTGTTGAGCAGGGTGCGGTTCACCCCGGCGCCGACCTCGTCGAGAAAGACGATGCGGGCGTCGACCATCATGGTGCGCCCGAGCTCCAGCAGCTTTTTCTGACCGCCCGAGACCTGGCCGGCCTTGTGGTCGGCGAGGTGTTCGATGGTCAGGAATTCGAGCACCTCGTCGGCCTTGGCGCGCAGGGCGCGTTCCTCGTCGGCGATGCGCTTGCGGCCGAACCAGGTGTTCCAGAGCCGCTCGCCCGACTGGTCGCCGGGCACCATCATCAGGTTCTCGCGGCAGGTCATCGAGCTGAATTCATGCGCGATCTGGAAGGTGCGCAGGAGGCCCTTGTGGAAGAGGTCATGCGGGGGCAGGCCGGTGATGTCTTCCCCGGCCATGGTGACGCGGCCGGAGGTCGGCTGAAGAACGCCCGCTATCGCGTTGAAAAGCGTCGTTTTTCCGGCACCGTTCGGCCCGATCAAACCGGTGATCGAACCTTCCTGGATGGTCATGCTCGCGCCATCGACGGCATGGAATCCGCCGAAATGCTTGTGAACGTCATCGACGACGATCATGTGTGTCCCCCGGGGTCTTGCGCCCCTTCCTTTGTCGAACCGGCCCCGGGCGTGCCCGGGACCGGCCTTGCGTTTTGTCCCCCGGCTGTCAGATCAGCGGTACTTGACCGTCGTGATCGCGCCGTCCTTGAATTCGATTTCGCGATAGTTGCCGGCCGATTCCCCGGGGCCGATCAGTTCTACCGCGGTCGCGCCGACATAGTCGATATCGCCGCCCTCGGCGATGATCTCGAGCGCCTTGGCAAGCTCGCCCGGGTAGATCTTTTCGCCGGGTTCGTTGGCCACGTCCATGATGTGTTCCTTGTAGTCGGCGGATTCGACCGAGCCGGCCGCCTGCATCGCCAGCATCATGAGCGCCGCGGCGTCATAGCTTTCCGGTGCGAAGGGCGAGGTGGCCTCGAAGCTGTCGCCGACCATTTCCTCGAACTTGGCCACGCCGGGGCTGTCGGTGCCCGGGTGCTGGCCGGTGGAGCCGTCGACCTCGGAACCGAAATTCGCCTCGAGCTGCGAGCCGATCATGCCGTCGGGGAAGTGGAAGCTGTCGAAGGCGCCGGAATCGAGCGCCGAGCGGACGATGCCGCTGCCGCCCTGGTCGACATAGCCCGCCACGACGAGCCGGTCGCCGCCGGCGGAGGCCAGCGCGCCCACCTCGGCCGAGTAGTCGGCCTTTCCGTCTTCGTGGGCGGCGTTGATGGTGATCGTGCCGCCCGCTTCCTCGAAGGCCGCGGCGAAGCTGTCGGCGAGGCCCTTGCCGTAGTCGTTGTTTGTGTAGGTGACGGCCACTTCCTCGATTCCGCGCTCCATCAGGATCTCGGTCATCACGACGCCCTGGCGCGCGTCGGAGGGCGCGGTGCGGAAGAACAGCCCGTCATCCTCGGCCGTCGAGAGCGCCGGGGAGGTGGCGGAGGGCGAGATCATCACGATGCCGTTCGGCACGGCCGCGTTCGACAGGATGGCGCCGGTGACGCCCGAGCAGTCGGCGCCCATGATGCCCTTGATCCCTTCGGAGGTGATCAGGCGTTCGGCGGCGGCCGTGGCGGCGCCCGCGTCGATGCAGGTGCTGTCGGCCCGGACCGGCGTGACGGTCATCCCGTCGAGCAGCTTGCCGCTTTCGCTGACTTCCGACATCGCCATCTCTGCGCCGGCCGCCATGTGCGGGGTCAGGGATTCGATGGGCCCGGTGAAGCCGAGGATGATACCGATCTTGACCTCGTTGTCCTGTGCCCAGGCGGCGCCTGCACCCAGAGCGAGTGCCGTGGTCGTCGCGAGTAGTTTCTTCATGTCTTTCTCTCCCAGTTGAACGGTACGTTCTGGGACAAGAGCCTATTTGACTGGCATGGAAAAGCAAGTGGATATGGCCAGGCGGACGCTACGAAACGTGATTTGACGCAGCCATGTCACGCCCCAAGTTTTAAAGGAAATAGTGGCGAACGGAGTGATGAAATGCGTGATTTGATCCGGGGCGGTGTTGCCTCATTCCTGTGCGTTCTGGCCGTGGAAGCGGCGGCGCTCGAAAGCAGCGCGGGAGAGCTTCAGGTGGAGGCCGTGGCCGAGGGCCTGGACGAGCCGTGGGCGATCGGCTTTCTTCCCGGGGGCGAGATCCTGGTGACCGAAAGGGCCGGGCGGTTGCTGTTGATCGGAGAGGATGGCACGCAACCGGTCGAGGGCGTCGGAGAGGTGCAGGCCAGCGGTCAGGGCGGGTTGCTCGACGTGCTGGTGCCGCGGGATTTCGCGCAGACGCGGGAATTGTTCTTCAGCTATGCCAAGCCGCAGCAGGGCGGGGCCGGGACGGCCGTGGCCCGGGCAGAGCTGTCGCCCGACGGGGCAAGGCTGAGCGGCTGGGAGGTGATTTTCGAGATGGAACCCGGCTCGCAGGGGGGGCGGCATTTCGGCTCGCGCATCGTCGAGGCGCCGGACGGACTGCTTTTCGTCACCGTGGGCGAGCGCGGCGACCGGCCCGCGGCACAGGACCTGTCACGGGAGAACGGGTCGGTCGTGCGGATCGCGAGGGACGGGTCGGTGCCGTCGGAAAACCCGTTTGCCGGGCAGGAGGGCGCGCAGCCGGAGATCTGGTCCTACGGCCACCGGAACCCGCAGGGCGCGGCGCTCGATGCCGACGGCCAGTACTGGGTGGTCGAGCATGGCGCGCGCGGCGGGGACGAGGTGAACCGCGTCGAGAAAGGCGCGAATTACGGCTGGCCGGTGATTTCCTACGGGGTGCATTACTCGGGCGGGCAGATCGGCGAGGGGACGCACAAGGAGGGCATGGAGCAGCCGGCCTTCTACTGGGACCCGTCGATCGCGCCGTCGGGGATGATGATCTATTCCGGCAAGCTCTGGCCCGAATGGGAAGGCGATTTCTTCGTGGGCTCGCTGAAGTTCAACCTGATCTCGCGGCTGTCCGGTGACCCGCTCGAGGAGGTCGAGCGCATCGAGGGGCCGGAGACGGCGCGGGTGCGGGACATAGCGGAAGGGCCGGAGGGGGCGATCTGGTTCCTGTCGGTGGGCCAAGGGGCGCTTTACCGGGTAACGCCTTGAGGAGGGGGCGAAATCTTTAAAAGATTTCGGGCCGCTTTCTTTTGAAGAAAGCGGGGTCGGATACTTGGTAAGTGAATTCAGTGACTTAGACCGAGAGGCGCGTGGATTGGGAGCCGCGCTCGCGGTAGGGCGTGGTGTTGTAGTGCGAGCGGTAACACTTGGAAAAGTGCGAGGGGCTGGCGAAGCCGCAGGCGAGCGCCACGTTGATCACGGTCATGTCGGTCTGCATCAGCAGGTTCCGGGCCTTCTGAAGCCGGAGTTCCATGTAATAGCGCTTGGGTGAGCGGTTGAGGTAGCGCCGGAAGAGCCGTTCGAGCTGGCGGGTCGACATGCCCACGTCCTTGGCGAGGATGGCGGGGCTGATCGGTTCCTCGATATTGGCCTCCATCATCTGGATGACCTGGGAAAGCTTGGGATGACGCACGCCGATCCGGGTGGGGACCGACAGGCGCTGGGTGTCCTGGTCGGTGCGGATCGAGGCGTAGATCATCTGGTCGGCCACGGCATTGGCCAGCTTGTCGCCCTGTTCGTCGGCGATGATCTTGAGCATCAGGTCGATGGACGAGGTGCCGCCCGCGGTCGACATGCGGTTGCCGTCGACCACGAAGACCGACTTGGTCAGTTCCACCTCGTCGAATTCCTCGGTGAAACTGTCGTGGTTCTCCCAGTGGATCGTCGCCTTCTTGCCGTCGAGCAGGCCGGCGCGGGCCATCACGTAGCTGGCGGTGCAGAGCCCGCCCACGCGCAGGCCGCGCCGGGCCTCGCGCCGGAGCCAGTTGAGCAGCTTCTTGGTGGTGGCCTGCTGGATGTCGGTGCCGCCGCAGATCAGCATGGTGTCGTCGCGGCCCAGATCCTCGAGCGGGATGTCGAGGTGGAACCGCGTGCCGGCCGAGCAGCCGACGGTGTCGCCGGATTCGCCCGTCGTGACCCAGGTGTAGAGCGTCTTGTCCGCCATGCGGTTGGCGATGCGCAGGCAATCGAGCGCCGCGGCGAAGCTGAGCAACGAAAAGTTTTCCAGAAGAACGAAGACAAACCGTCGGGGCGCGCCCTGCGCCTTTACCTCGACTTTGCCAGTCTCAACCTGCATGGCCACGAATCTCCGCGACAGGGCGTCATGGATTTGCGTCTTTTCACGAAAGTGTCGCAATTGACAAGGCGTCATACACCAAAAACGACATGGGTTCGACACTTCGTCTCTGGCCTCGTGAGACCGGCTCCTGTATAGACAGGCCTCGTTTTCTGGATGCGGAGAGAGAAAATGACCGATTGGCACAAGTCCGACTGGCGCAAGAAGCCCCGGGTGCAGATGCCGGAGTATACGGATTCCGGCGCATTGCAAGGGGTCGAGGCCCGGTTGGCGCAGTTTCCTCCGCTGGTGTTCGCCGGTGAGGCGCGCCGGCTCAAGCGGCAGCTTGGCGCGGCCGGACGGGGCGAGGCGTTCCTGTTGCAAGGGGGCGATTGTGCCGAGGCGTTCGACCAGTTCTCGGCCGATGCCATTCGCGACACGTTCAAGGTGATGCTGCAGATGGCGATGGTGCTAACCTACGGCGCCAAGGTGCCGGTCATCAAGGTGGGCCGGATGGCCGGGCAGTTCGCCAAGCCGCGCTCGGCGCCGACCGAGGTGGTGAACGGCGTGGAGCTGCCCAGCTATCGCGGTGATATCATCAACGAGCTGGCCTTTACGCCGGAGGCGCGCATTCCGGACCCGCAGAAGATGCTGCAGGCCTACACGCAGGCGGCGGCGACGCTGAACCTGTTGCGGGCGTTTTCGACCGGCGGTTACGCGGATGTGCACCAGGTGCATTCCTGGACGCTGGGCTTTACCGAGGGCGAGAAGGCCGAGCGCTATCGCGACATGGCCAACCGGATCAGCGACACGCTCGATTTCATGAAGGCGGCCGGCATCGACAGTGCCAACGCGCCGACGCTGCAATCGGTGGATTTCTACACCTCGCACGAGGGGCTGTTGCTGGAGTACGAGGAGGCGCTGTGCCGGCTCGATTCCACTTCCGGCAAGTGGCTGGCGGGGTCGGGCCACATGATCTGGATCGGCGACCGCACGCGGCAGCCCGATGGCGCGCATGTGGAATTTGCACGTGGCGTGCTGAACCCGATCGGGCTCAAGTGTGGTCCGACGATGGAGGCCGATGACCTCAAGCGGCTGATGGCGACGCTGAACCCGGAGAACGAAGCCGGACGGCTGACGCTGATCGCGCGGTTCGGGGCCGGGAAGGCGGGCGAGCACCTGCCGCGGCTGATCCGGACGGTGCAGGAGGAAGGCGCCAACGTGGTCTGGGTCTGCGACCCGATGCATGGCAACACGATCAAGTCGGCGAGCGGGTTCAAGACCCGGCCGTTCGACGCGGTGTTGCGCGAGGTGCAGGAGTTCTTCGGTGTTCACCGGGCCGAGGGCACGACCCCGGGCGGCGTGCATTTCGAGATGACCGGGCAGGACGTGACCGAATGCACCGGCGGGGTGTTCGCGGTGATGGATGAGGACCTGTCGGACCGGTATCACACGGCCTGCGACCCTCGGCTGAACGCGTCGCAGTCACTGGAGCTTGCCTTCCTCGTGGCTGAGGAACTGTCGGCACTGCGCGAGGCGCGGGGCGATGTGAAGGTGGGCTGAGGCCCTTGTGCCCTTAGTGATTGAGGAGGCCGGCGGGTGCGCCGGCCTTTTTCGTTTCGGTCAGAGGCCGACCATGGCGCGGATATCGGCCGGGGTTTTCCCTTCGTCGCGATAGGTGGCGATGGCGCGGGCGTCGTCGCGCTTGGCGAGACGCTTGCCTGTATCGTCGCGGATCAGGCGGTGGTGGTGGTAGACCGGCGTGGGCAGGTCGAGGAGGCGTTGCAGCAGGACGTGGATCTGGGTGGCGGAGAACAGGTCCTGCCCGCGGATGACGTGGGTGATCTGCTGCTCGGCGTCGTCGCAGACGATCGACAGGTGGTAGGAGGCGCCCATGCCGGGGCGGGCGAGGGCGACGTCGCCCACGGAGGTGATCATGTCAGCGGGTTCGATAGGACCGGTCTCGCCCTCGGGCCCTGCGCCGGTTTCGGTGAAAGCAACGGGAGTGCCCGCGGCGGCCAGCGCCAGGCGCATGTCGAGGCGCAGGGGCGTGTCGGGCATGGGGCCGGTAGGCGGCGCATCGGGGCGGCAGGTGCCGGGGTAGATCAGCCCGTCGGGGCCATGGAGCGGCGCACCTTCCTGCGGGGCGGAGGCGGCGGCACGGATATCGGCCCGGGTGCAGGTGCAGGGGTAGAGCAGGCCGCGGTGCCACAGCTTGTCGAGGGCGGCGCGGTAGGTGGGGAGGCGGTCTGACTGGCGCCAGACGGGCTGGGGCCAGTTTATGCCGAGCCAGGCGAGATCGTCGTAGATCTGCTCCTCCCACGAGGTACGGCTGCGGGACTGGTCGAGGTCGTCGATGCGGAGGTGGAAGAGGCCGCCAGCGGCGGTGGCCATGTCATGGGCGAGCAGCGCGGAATAGGCATGGCCCAAATGCAGCGGGCCCGTCGGAGACGGGGCGAAGCGGGTGGCGAAATTCACGCCTTTTCAATGACGTAGACGTTGCACTTCAGGTTGAGGCCCGGCAGGTGCGGCCCGTATTTCTTGAAGCGCAGGTGGGCGGCGCCGCAGTCGAGCCATTCGTTCAGGGCCCCTTCGAAGCGCGGGTCGGCGAGGGCGTGGTCATTGAGGCTGAGCCCCAGCAGGCCGCCCTTGGGCAGGGCCTTCATCAGCATCCCGAAGGTGGAGGCGGGCGCGGCGCCGGTGCCGATCACGCCGATGGCTGTGATGGCGCGGTAGGCGTCTTTCGGGACAGGCGCGGTTTCCTTGACGTCGAGCACGGTAAGCGAGCGGTAGACGCCTTTCTTGCGGGCGCCGTCGACCATTTCGGGGCTCGGGTCCATCCCGTCGATGGTGCTAAACCCGGCCAGTTTCAGCGCAAGACCCGACAGCCCGGTGCCGCAGCCGAAATCGAGGATCGGCGCATCGGAGTCGGGAACATGCTTGAACATGGCTTCTGCCACGCGGCCGGGCGTGGCATAGCCGTTCTCGGCAATCTCGGCGTCGTAGGTCGATGCCCACGCGTCATAGAGCGCCTGAGTGCCCTCAGGCGTCGACGCTTCGTAGACGCGATCCAGAAATTTCTCACCCATGGGGAAAGAAAATCACACCGTTTCGGTTTCGTCCAGTGGGCATTGCGCCAGCCAGTCGGACCACGCAGCTTTCGCCCGGTCGGTATAGGCCTTGTAGCGGTCGCGGCGGCCGCGGCGCCCGCCTTTCAGGCCGTCGACGGGGCGGAAGAGGCCGAAATTGACGTTCATCGGCTGGAAGGTCCTGGCCTCGGCGCCGCCGGTGATGTGGTGGATGAGCGCGCCCATGGCGCTGTCCTGCGGCGGGGCGGGGACGTCCTTGCCCAGAAGCTCGGCGGCGGCGAGACGGCCGGCGAGCAGGCCCATGGCGGCGGATTCCACGTAGCCCTCGACGCCGGTGATCTGGCCGGCAAAGCGGATGTTGGGCCGGGCGCGCAGGCGCATCTGGGCGTCGAGCAGCGTGGGGGAGTTGAGGAAGGTGTTGCGATGAATGCCGCCGAGGCGGGCGAAGGCTGCGTTTTCCAACGCTGGAATCATCTTGAAAACAGAGGTTTGCGCCCCGTACTTCATCTTGGTCTGGAAGCCCACGATATTGTAGAGTGTGCCCAGCGCGTTGTCGCGGCGGAGCTGGACGACGGCGTGCGCCTTGACATCCGGCTGGTGCGGGTTGGTGAGGCCAACGGGCTTCATCGGCCCGTGGCGCAGGGTTTCGCGGCCACGTTCGGCCATCACCTCGATCGGCAGGCAGCCGTCGAAATACTGGGCGGTCTCGCCCTCGTGGAACTCGGTTTTCTCGGCGGCGAGCAGGGCGTCGATGAAGGCTTCGTACTGGTCCCGGTCCATCGGGCAGTTGAGGTAGGCGGTGCGCTCTTCCTCGGTCTCGCCCTTGTCGTAGCGCGACTGCATCCACGCCTTTTCCATGTCGATCGTGTCGAAATAGACGATGGGGGCGATGGCGTCGAAGAAGGCGAGCGCGGTGGAGCCGGTTTCGCGGGCGATGGCCTGGCCCAGCTTTTCCGAGGTGAGCGGACCGGTGGCAAAGATCCACTGGCCATCCTCGGGGAGTTCGGTGACCTCGCCGGTCTGGACGCTGACATTGGGGTGGGCGCGCAGGCGGTCGGTGACGGCGCGGGCGAAGGGATCGCGGTCGACGGCCAGTGCGCCGCCCGCGGGCAAGCGGTGGGCGTCGGCCATTTCCATGATCAGCCCGCCCGCCGCGCGCATTTCCCAATGCAGCAGGCCCACGGCGTTCTGTTCATCGTCATCCGAGCGGAAGGAGTTGGAGCACACCATCTCGGCCAGGTCGCCGGTGCGGTGGGCGAAGGTGCCGACCGTCGGGCGCATCTCGTGGATGACCACGTTGACGCCCATGCGGGCGGCCTGCCACGCGGCTTCCGATCCGGCCATTCCGCCGCCGACGATGTGTAAGGTCTTGTCCATGAGCAGCGATCTAGGCGATCGGGCGGCGTTTGGAAAGGGTCAGTAGCTGGAGGAGGCGGTTCCTGTGCCATGGTCCATCGGGCCGGTATCTACGGGAAGGCCGGAGGGCACATTGTAGGGCGCGCCGAGGCGGCCGCGCCCGGCCTGCGGGTCTTCGAGCGCGGCGAGGAAGGCGATGATCGCCTGGATCTCGTCGTCGCGCAGGGCCAGCGGGTCGAGCCGGACCGACATCGCGATGCGGAGCATTTCGTCGAAGTCGTCGAGCGCGGCAGTATCGGGGATGTCTGTTTCCACCTTGGGGAGGAGGGCCTTGTCGACCTTGTACTGGGCCAGCCATGTGAGCGGGTCGAGGTGGTGGCGGATGATATCCTCGAGCTCGGCATAGGCCCCATTGTGGCCATAGGGCGCGGTGATGGTGACGTTGCGCAGCGAGGGGGTGCGGAAGCTGTAGAGGTCGTGCCGATCGCCGGTGACGCCGGCGCGGCCATGGTCGGCATAGCCGTCCGGCCCGTGGCCCTTGCCGGGGCCGATGGGGGGAAGGCCCAGGGCGTGGAAGCCGTGATCCGTCTGGTAGAGGCCGCTGTGGCAGGTGGCGCATCGGGCCTTGCCGTAGAAGAGCGACATGCCGCGGCGCTGGTCGTTGGAGAGGGCGGAGTCGTCGCCGCGCAGGAAGGCGTCGAAGGGGCTGTCGACCGAGCGGAACTCGAAGGCGATGAAATCGCCGATCACCTGGCCGATATCGGTGATGTGGAGCGGGTCGTCATTGCCCTTGAGCCATGCGAAACGCTGGCGGTACTCGGGGATGGCGGCGATCCGGGCGGCGAGCATGGCCCATGCGCCGTCGGGGCCGTGAACGTGGCCGGTGATCACCGCGTCGGCGATCTCGTTCTCGCCGGGCTGGCCGGCCATTTCGTCATGCGAGGTGACGGGGAGGGCCGCCTGTGCCGCGAGTGGGCCGGCGGCGGCGCGTTCGAGGGGGAAGTCGGGGGGCATCCTGATGCCGAAGGGGGCATTCGGGTCAAGCTGGACACGGCCGTCGTGGAAGAGGGTCGTGAATTCCGCCGCGCCAAGGTTGAAAAGCGCCGGTGCATTGCGGGGGACGCGGGCGCGGGGCAGGTTCGCGGGGTCTGGGACGCGCTCCTTGCCGAGACCGATGCCGCCCTCGCCGATGGAAAGCGACATCTCGTCACCGCCGGCAAGCGCCGGGTGATGGCAGGTGCCGCAGGAGATATTCCTGTTGCCCGACAGGATCGGGTCGAAGAACAGGTCGCGCCCCAGCAGGACGGACTCGGCCGAGGGTATGGGGAAGGCATCCTGCCGTGCGGGTGCGGGCAGGTCCGTGGCGGCGAGCGCGCCGGCGGACAGGCAGAACAGCCCCGCAAGGATCCAGGCCTTTGGCACGAGAATATCCCCGAATTATACAATCAAAAAGGGTACTTAATGAATTGCGGCAAAAACAGGGCAAATGTCGAAAAACTTCGACGTTCAGGCGGAAACAATGGTTAAGCGTTTGCTGGTAAATACTTTTCCCGCCAAACCTTGGCTTATTGTGTCCATTCCGGCGGGCGTTTCTCGATGAAGGCGGCGATTCCCTCCTCGGTGTCGCGGTCGAGCATGTTCTTGACCATCACGTCGCGGGTGTAGGCATAGGCGTCGTCGAGGCCCATTTCGAGCTGCTGATAGAAGGCCTGCTTGCCGATCTTCACGGCGCTGCCGAGCTTGGCCGCGATGGTTTCGGCCAGCTCGGTGGCGGCGGTGTCGAGCTGGTCTTCGGGCACCGCGCGGTTGATGAGGCCGAGGGCGATGGCGCGGTCGGTCTCGATGAACTCGCCGGTGGTGAGCATCTCGAAGGCCTGCTTGCGGGGGATGTTGCGGCTGAGCGCGACCATGGGGGTGGAGCAGAAGAGGCCTATGTTGACGCCGTTGACGCCGAAGCGCGTGCCATGGGCCGCGACGGCGAGGTCGCAGGAGGCGACAAGCTGGCAACCCGCGGCGGTGGCGATGCCGTGGGGCTTGGCGATGACCGGCTGGGGCAGGAAGCGGATCGCGGTCATCACCTTGGAGCAGCGGGTGAAGAGATCGGCGAAATAGGCCTTGCCGCCATCCTCGGCCTGCCGCCCCTGGGTCATTTCCTTGAGGTCGTGGCCCGCGCAGAAGGCCTTGCCGGCGCCGCCCAGGATGACCGCGCGAATGGAGCGGTCGTCGCGGAGGGCGTCGAATTCCTCCTGCAGGGCGGCGAGCATCGCGTCGGACAGGGCGTTCAGCTTTTCGGGGGCGTTCAGGGTCAGCCGGGCGATGGCGCCCTGATCTTCGCGGATGAGAATTGGCATCTTGTCTCTCCCATGACGTTGTGATCCTTCTTAAGGCCCAACGCCCTGGGAGAAAAGCATGAGCCTGAAAATGACCGCCGGCGAGATCGCCGATTACCTCGAGGAGGTGTTCCCGCAGGTGGACGGACAGTTCACCATCGAGGAGCTGGGCGAGATGCGGGTGCGGGTGCGGCTGAACGTATCGGAGGCGCATCTGCGGCCGGGGGGCACGGTGTCGGGCCCGTCGGTCTTCGCGCTGGCGGACGTTTCGGTCTACATCGCCATTCTCGGGATGATCGGGCCGAAGGGCATGACGGTGACGACGAATTGCTCGATCGACTTCATGCGCAAGCCCGCGGCCAACACCGACCTGATCGCCGAATGCCGGCTGCTGAAACTCGGCCGGGTGCTGGCGGTGGGAGAGGTTCTGATCTTTTCCGACGGGGGAACGGACCCCGTGGCGCGGGCGAGCTTGACATATTCGATTCCGCCGAAAGACTGAGACGATGCTGAGACGTATGGTTTCCCTTGTCACGTTTGCCCCCGCGCTTCTGCCGGGGGCGGCGTTCGCCTGTGCCTGTTGCGCAGATCCCGGTACCCGGTTCGAGCAGGACGTCACCCGGGGCAACTGGGAGGTGAAGGAGATTTCCCGGCTGGCGCCGACAAGCCCGGCGCGGCTGTACCTGACCGCCTGTGGCATGGAATGCGTGCAGGGGATCGTGGACCCGCGGCCGACATACCCGGTCGCCTTCGAGGCGAGCGAGACCGGGATGGTCTTCGAGCTGGGCGAGGGCGACGGGACGCTGACCTTTCCATGGCCTGACGCCTATACGTGGTTCGGCGCCGATACCGCGCTGACGGGCGAGGGCGAGACGGCGCTTTACACCGAGTTGCGTTTTCGCGGGTCGGTGGCGGGGACCGGGGATTTCGCCAACGAGGGCGCGACCGAGGCGGAGCTTGTCCTGTCGGGGCAGGGGAACCGGTGCATCACCGCGCGCTCTTTCGATGCGTGGTCGCTGACGGTCTATGACGATACGACCCAGTATCGCCTGTTCGGGACGCTCGACGGGTATTGATCAAAAAAAGGGGCCGGAGACATGGCTCCGGCCCAGCAGGAAGAGGCACGTTACGGGGAACTGTCACGGCCTCCAGAACGGTTTGTTTCTTTCGATGCGGGCATCGTCTTCGGACAGGCCGATGTCTCGCAGCAGATGGGGTGGCAGCTGTTTGAGCTGAAGGCGGGTGCGGTGGCGCTGTTGCCAGAGGAGCCCGGTGCGGACCACGCGCAGGATGCCGGCCGTCAGGAACGGCACGCGGCGGGTGCGGCGGGGCAGATGCGACGGAACCAAGCGATCCGAATGTGTCAGGGTGGACATGGCGGACTCCTCTATTGTGTTGGTACAATTCCTGCGTTATGCAGGGAGAACGTAACAATTCCACAGGGCTTCCGCGAGGGAAACATTGTGACTGATACAATTTGGCCGCCGAACTTCGCCGATTCCTCCGAGTCGAAGTATATTGTGTTAATACAATCCATGCGGACGGCCATCCGTTCCGGCATCCTCGACCGGGGGTACAAGATGCCTCCGGTGCGCGAACTGGCGTGGCAGCTGGGGATCACGCCGGGCACGGTGGCGCGGGCCTACAAGATGGCGGCGGAAGAAGGGCTGGTGGAGACGGCGGTCGGGCGGGGGACGTTCGTGTCGGGCGCGCTGGTTGTGGAGGAGGCGACGCCGCCGCCGCTGATCCATCCGACTTCGGCGGAGGGGCTGGATTTCCGGGCGATCCGGGTGCCGAATTCCGGGCAGGACGCGGTGATCCGGCGGATCATGGCCGGGATGGCCGGGCGCGAGAGCTGTGACATGATCGACTATCCCACGCCGGAGACCGATTACGAGGCGCGCGACGCGGTGGCCGGCTGGGTCGAGCCGGAGCGGGTGGGGCGGTTCGGGCCGGACGAGGTGATCCTCGGGCTTGGCGCGCAGAACGCGGTCAACGTCGTGCTGCAGACGGTGCTGCACGGCACGACGCCGGTGATCCTGACAGAGGAGCTGGCCTATCCCGGTTGGCGCCATGCGGCGCGGCTGCTTCGGGCCGAGATCGTGGGGATCGAGATGGATGGCGAGGGCATCCGCCCCGACCGGTTCGAGGAGGCGCTGCGGCGGCATGGCGCGCAGGTGCTGATTACGGCGGCCGAGGTGCAAAGCCCGACCACGACCCGGACCACGCTGGCCCGCCGGCAGGAGATCGCCCGGCTGGCGCGGAAGTACCAGGTGCAGATCATCGAGGATGACTGTCATTGCATCACGCGGCCGGACATTCCGAATTACCGGGCTCTTTGCCCCGAGCGGGGCTGGTACATCTCGTCGCTGACCAAGGCGGTTTCCGCGGCCCTGCGGTTCGGGTTCATCATTGCGCCGGAAGAGCAGGCGGGGCGGGCAAGGCAAGTGGCCCAGTCGACCTTCTACGGGCTGCCGCAGCCGATGCTGGACCTCTGCGCCGAGCTGATTTCCTCTGGCGAGGCCGAGCGGTTCCGGGCCATGAGCGAGGCGCGGGTCCTGCAGAGAGTCAAAGAGGCGGTGAATATCCTTGGCCAGTGGGATATCCGCTGGCGGCCCGACGTGCCCTTCATCTGGCTGCGGCTGCCGCAGGGGTGGCGGGCGTCGAGCTTTGCGCGGGCCTGTGGCGACCGGGGCATCCGCATCAAGGCGGCGGACGAGTTCTCGTTGCCGGAAGGGCGCGCGCCGCACTCGGTGCGCGTGGGGCTCAACCCCAACATTTCGGACGCCGAGTTCGAGGCGGCGCTTTCGACCATGTCCGGACTTCTGGCGTCGCCGCCGGTGAACGTGGACCTGTGATGATGGGGTAAAATAATACCTATTTTGCAAGCCATTGATAATGCATGTTTAATTCGCATGCCATGCGCTTGACTGTGTCGTGCTTTCGCGTAGAAAGCGCGGATCGAATATCACCCCAAAAGGGAAGACATCCAATGAAGACCTATTCTGCGACACCGGCAGATATCGACAAGAAATGGATCCTGATCGATGCCGAAGGCGTCGTTCTGGGCCGTCTTGCCTCGATCGTTGCCACGCGCCTGCGCGGCAAGCACAAGCCGAGCTTCACGCCCAACATGGACATGGGCGACAACGTGATCATCATCAACGCCGACAAGGTTCAGCTGACCGGCAAGAAGCGCGAGAAGCCGAACTACTGGCACACCGGCTATCCGGGCGGCATCAAGTCGCGCACGACCGGGCAGATCCTCGAGGGCGCACACCCCGAGCGCGTCGTCTCGCAGGCCGTCAAGCGCATGCTGCCCGGCAACCGCCTGGCCCGCCAGCAGATGACCAACCTGCGCATCTATGCCGGCGCCGAGCACCCGCACGAGGCCCAGAAGCCCGAAGTGCTGGACGTGAAGACCATGAACTCCAAGAACACCCGGGTGGCTTACTGATGACCGAAGAAATCAAATCCCTCGAAGGGCTGGAAGCCGTCGCTGAAGGCACCGGCGCCCCCGCCGCAGAAGAGACCATTTCCCGCGAGCCCGTGCGCGACGAGCTTGGCCGCTCCTACGCCACCGGCAAGCGGAAAGACGCGGTTGCCCGTGTCTGGATCAAGCCAGGCTCCGGCAAGGTGCAGGTGAATGGCAAGACCATGGACAAGTACTTTGCCCGCCCGGTGCTGCAGATGATCCTGCGCCAGCCGTTCTCTGTGGCCGGTGTCGAGGACGAGTTCGACGTGATGGCGACCGTCACCGGTGGCGGCCTGTCGGGCCAGGCCGGTGCGGTCAAGCACGGCATCTCGAAAGCACTTCAGCTTTACGATCCGGCCCTGCGCCCGGCGCTCAAGGCTGCCGGCTTCCTGACCCGCGACAGCCGCGTGGTGGAACGCAAGAAGTTCGGCCGCCGCAAGGCCCGCCGCAGCTTCCAGTTCTCGAAGCGCTGATCGGTTCGATATATCTTCGGGAAAGCGCGGCTTCGGCCGCGCTTTTCTTTTTCGGGGCACTCGCGGCCTGACTCGAGGCAAAACCGAGGTCTTCGGCGCCCTTCACGCATTCTCTCCGGCCTCGAGGCGCGCGATAATCCTGTCGAGCTTGGCGTTAGCCTCCTCGCGGTTCACCGCATAGCCATAGGGTTCGCCGACCTCTGCGCCCCAGGGCACGAGGATGTCGAATTCGACGTTCTTCAACAGGGCGAGGCTGTCGAGATAGGCCGCGCGGTCGCTGTCGCCGAGGAGGACAGCCTTCCATTCACCGCCCTGCACCCAGATGCTGTCGCCGGGAAAGAGGACGCGGAGATCGCCGTTGTTCCAGAGGAACATCGTCGCCCCGGGCGTATGGCCGGGCGTCGGGATGATCTCAAGGTCATCGCCGATCATGTGCCGGTCGGCGAACGTCCCGGCGACCGGCAGGTCGACCCGGTTCCGGTCCGCCTCGTGAACCCAGACAGGCACATCGAGACGGGGTGCGCCGTACATCGCCTCGTGATGGTGGTTCATCAAGAGGCGCTCTGGGCGCCCGATCCCGAGGATCTGGTCGGCGGCTTCGCTGATCCCGGGAGCGTTGTACAGGATCATGTTGCCCTGCGGGCGTTCCAAAAGGTAGGCGCGCACCACGACGCCGTCGAGGAACGGCAACGATGCGGCTGGTGTCCCGTGCAGGCCGCGGATCGTGGATTGCAGCCCCGTGGTTTCGTCGCCGTAGTAGAGATCATCCGTCAACGGTCGTTCTCCTTTTTCGTGGGTCATCTTGGGAAGGGCGGCTGGCCTGCTCGGCATCCTCCGTAGTCGGCGCGTCGGATAGATGGGCCTCGATGCGTCGGAGCGCCTGCGTCACCGTGGCGATTTCATCGCGATCGAGTGCGGCCCCGGCCAGGGCCCCGCCCCAGGCCTCGCGCATGCGCAGGCTGTTCTTGGTCGCGCGGTCGGTCGGGTGCAGATGCACGATGCGCGCGTCATCGGGATCACTGCGCCGCTCCAGCAAGCCCTTTGACACCAGTCCTTTCAGCACGCGGCTGAAGTTGCTGCTGGGCAGGCCGCAGGCATCGGCCGCGGCCCGGGCGGATATTCCGGGCACTCTTCCGACACAGCGCATTACGGTAATTTCGGTCGCGGTGCAGGGGCCCGGCTCCAGGGTCGTCGGAGCGGGCAACCGCCTCGCCACTGCGTGCACCAGGTCGGCCAGTTCGTAGAGGTCTGCAGTATGCTCTTCGGCCATCGCAATCTCGATTTGCTATCACTCGATAGTTGTCAGGTAATAGTGAAAGGCGATGCGTCAAGAGCAATGCGCTTCCATCCGGGCTGTCGCGAGAACCATGTTCGGAGCTTGACGGGGCATGAACATGGACCGGGGGCACGGGTTGGCTTGCCTCGGGGCCGCCCCGCTCCTATACGGGCGCAACCAGGCAAGTGAGAGCGGGCAGGCGTGAAATACAGGCGCGAGATCGACGGGCTGAGGGCGGTGGCCGTGCTGCCGGTGATCCTGTTCCATGCCGGGCTGACCTTCTGGAGCGGCGGGTTCGTCGGGGTCGACGTGTTCTTCGTGATCTCCGGTTACCTGATCACCACGATCCTGATCGACGAGCGGGAGAGGGGCACCTATTCGCTGCTGGGATTCTACGAGCGCCGGGCGCGGCGCATCCTGCCGGCGCTGTTTCTCGTGCTGATCGCCTGTATCCCCTTCGCGTGGATGTGGGTGCCGCCCTATCCGTTCGAGGATTTCGCCCGCAGCCTGGCCTTTGCCGCGCTCTTCATCTCGAACGTGCATTTCCTGGAGCACGGCGGGTATTTCGACCTGAACGCCGATCTGCGGCCGCTGCTGCATACGTGGAGCCTGGCGGTGGAGGAGCAGTATTACCTGCTGTTCCCGCTGGTGTTGTTCTGCCTGCGCAGGTTCCGGAAAGTGAAATACCTGGTCGGGTTCACGCTATTGGCGCTGGCGTCGCTGGCGGTGGCGGAGTGGGGGTGGCGGAACTATCCGAGCCAGAATTTCTATTTCACGCCCTCGCGGTTGTGGGAATTGCTGGCCGGGTCGATCTGTGCCGCGATCCTGTACCGGCGGACGCAGATGAAAAGCGAGATACTCGCCGCGCTGGGGCTGGCGATGATCCTGTTCTCGACGGTGGTCTTCGACGCGGCCCTGCCGTTTCCGTCGCTTTATACGCTGGTGCCGGTGGTGGGCACGTGCCTGATCATCCTCTTTGCCGAGGGCGGGACGATGACGGCACGGGTTCTGTCGATCAAACCCTTCGTGGGGATCGGGCTGATCAGCTACAGCGCCTACCTGTGGCATCAGCCGATCTTTGCCTTTGCCCGTATTCGCCATGCGGAGGAGGTTCCGGACTGGGCGATGATGGGGCTGGCGGTTCTGGCTCTGGTGCTGGCGTGGGTGAGCTGGCGGTTTATCGAACAGCCGTTCCGGGGCAAGGCCGCGTGGATATTGCCGACGCGGCGCGGGATGCTGGGCGCGAGCCTTGCGGGGATCGTGGCTTTCGCGGCCTTCGGCTTCTGGGGGCTGGCGAAAGAGGGGTTCACGTCGCGCATCGATTTAGAAGGGTCGCCCTATCTTGCGCGGCTTTACACGCAGACCACGGAACACGGCTCTGCCGCGGGGCTGTGCCCTGAGGCGAGTTCGCCGATCCTGCGCGACCTGTGCCCGGCCTACGAACCGGCGACGCCCGAGACCCGTATCGCGCTGTTGGGCGACAGTCACGCGCGGGTTTTCCTTCCTGCGTTCGAGCCGGCCTCGGAAGAGCTCGACGCGACGATCCTGCTTGGGGACAAGCCGGGTTGTCCGCCCCTATTGGGGGTGCATCTGGCCCGTGGCGGCGGCGATGCGCGGATCTGCCGTCAGGCGGTGGACCGGTTTGCGCAACAGGTGCGCGAGACGGGTGTGGACACGGTTGTGCTGATCGCGCGGTGGAGCCTGTATGTCAGCGGCGACTATGACGGGATCGACCCGCGGTCGCAGTTGGTGCCGGAACCGGGGGCGCGGTTCATGTCAGAGGCCGACCACGTGGCAGCGTTCGAAGAGGGGCTGCGCCAGACCTTCGCGTATTACGCGGAGGCGGGCGTTCGGGTGATCGTGGTCTCGCAGATACCGCAGCAGCGGATCATTCCGGGGATCCTCGTGCAGAACGCGATGCTTCTGGGGCTGGAGGAAGAGGCGGCGCGGCACCGGTTCGAGGAGAGCTTCGTGACGCGGGAGGAGAGCGACGCGCTGCAGGCCCGGGCGCGCGGGATCATGGCCGAGGTGGCGGGAGAGCATGGCGTTCCGGTCGCGACACTGGACGAGGCTTTCGTCGAAGGGGACCGGTTCGCCTGGCTCGACGGGGACGATTCGCTTTACATGGATGATGACCACGTCTCGGAAATCGGAGCCGAGCGGCTGGCGCCCCTGGTGCTGGAGGCGCTCAGCCGTCCGGTGGAATGAGGCCGAGCCCCCGCAGGTAGATACCGATGCCGGATTCGAGCAGGTCTTCGGGCGGGAAGGGGCTTTGCGTGCCGGGGGAATTGCGGGCGAAAAGTTCGACCACGCCGTGAGAGAGCGCCCAGACATGGGCCGAGAACATCGAGGGCGGCGGGCGTTTCTCGGGCGGAATGTGCTGGCTCAGCGCCTCGGCCGCGCGTTCCAGCACGGCGCGGGCGCGGCCCGCCACGGCGGCCAGTTCGGGGGTGCGGTTGACCGAGATGCCGCTTTCGAACATGGCGATGTAGTGGCCCGGATACTTGCGGGCGAAGGCCAGGTAGGCGCGGCCTGTCGCCTCGAAACTCGCCAGTGCCGAGGGCTGGCCCTGGTCGTAGGCGAATTGCATCACGTCGGCGAAGATCTCGTAGCCCTGCCGGGCGGCCTCGGCGATCAGGTCGTCGCGGCCGGCGAAGTGGCGATAGACCGCGGCCGGGGTCACGCCGGCGAGCTTGGCGGCCTCGGACAGGGTGAACCCGGTTGGGCCCTTCTCCTCGATCAGGTCGAGCGCGGCTTCGACGAGGGCCTGCCTGAGATTGCCGTGGTGATAGCCGCGTTTACCCATCCCAGATGTCCGGCCCGCCGCAGACCTGCGGGTCGGGCGTTCCAAGCGCCTTGGCGTGTTTGCGCTCGTAGTTGAGGGCAAGCAGCACGCGGCGGATCGCCTCGACCCGGGCGCGGCGCTTGTCGTCGGAGCGGATCACCGTCCAGGGCGCGTGGGCGGAATGGGAGCGCTCGAGCGTTTCGGTGATGGCGGCGGAATACTCGTCCCACTTGTACAGGCCTTCGACGTCGATCCGGCTGAGCTTCCACTGTTTGAGCGGGTCGCCTTCGCGCTTGAGGAAGCGGCGAAGCTGTTCGGCGCGGCCGACATTCAGCCAGAACTTGAAGAGGTGGATACCTTCATCGACCAGCATTTTCTCGAATTCGTTGACCTGTCGGAAGAAATGTTCGCGCTCGCCATCGGAGCAGAATCCGAAGACCTTTTCGACGACGCCCCGGTTGTACCAGCTTCGGTCGAAGAACACGATCTCGCCGCCGGCGGGGAGGTGTTCGACGTAGCGCTGGAAATACCACTGCGTCTGTTCGGTGTCGGAGGGTTTGGGAAGGGCGACGATGCGCGCCCCACGAGGATTAAGATATTCCCGGAAGCGCTTGATCGTGCCGCCTTTTCCGGCGGCGTCGCGACCCTCGAAGACGAGGACGACGCGCGTGTTGCTGGCCTTGACCCAGGCCTGGAGCTTGACCAGCTCGATCTGCAGGTTCTCGAGGTCCTTCTCGTAGTGCTTCTTTGGCAAGCGCTCGGAATACGGGTAGCCGGGGGAGAGGATGTCATCCTTGTCGGCGCGCCGGATGGCGTTCCGGACCTCTGCCGGGGCGTGCTGCTCGAAATACTCGGTGATGGCCCCGTCGAATGGCAGCTCCATGCGTGCCTCCCTGTTTTTTCAGTATAATATGGCCGCTCAGCCGCCCGGGCGCAATCCGGCGCGTTGGGCTGCACGGCGAATGGCGTCGACCACAGCGTCTTCCTCGGAATGCTGGATCATGTGGCCGGCGCCGTCGAGCGTGGTGAGACGCGCGCCGGGGATGGCCCTGGCCAAGGGTTCGGAATGAATCGAAAGGCCAACGGTGTCATCGGCCGTGCCGTGCAGGATCTCGGTTGGGACGTCGATCCGCGGGTAGAGCGGGACGAGTGCGCGGATTTCGCCCAGCAGGTTGGCCCGTTGCAGGGCGTTGGCGCGCAGGCTTTGCCGGCGCAGGGTCAGGCCGGGGCCGAAATGCTTCATGTAGCCTTCGGGTACGGGATCGGGCGTGAATACGGCGCTGACGGCCTGTTCCACGCGGGACTCCGGCACGAAGGCGGTGATCAGCGGGATGATGACCGGGCCGAGGACAGGGTGCGACAGGAGCTTGTAATAGGTCGAGATGCCTGTCGTCCAGGTGTGGGAGGCGGCGGAGAGGGTGACGAGGGCGGACAGGTTTTCAGGGTGGTGCACGGCCCAGGCCAGCGCGACGGCGCCGCCGTAGGAATGGCCGACGACGACGGGCTTTTCGGCCCCGAGCCGTGTGGCGGCGGCTGACAGGAGGTCGGCCTGCCGGGTGACGGTGGTGCCGGAGGGGTCGATCCGGTCGGTGTAGCCCAGCCCCGGCCGGTCGAAGACGAAGACGCGGAATTCCCTGGCCAGGCGCGGGGCCAGCGACAGGGTCATATCGCGCGTGTTGCCCGAGGCCCCGTGGATCAGCACCAGGTCGGGGCCGCTGCCCATCACCACGGCATGGACCTCGTGGCCCTGCACCTCGATCACCTGCCCCTCGGGCGGGTGCGATGCCTCGGCGCGGGCTTCCTCGGCCCGGGCGCGATACTGGACCACGGCCCAGACCACGGCCAGCCCGAGGGCGAAAAGGGCGAGGATCTTAACGGCCAATGGCATTCAGGTCGAATGGCGTCGACTGGTAGATCTCGTTGATCCAGTTGCCGTAGAGCAGGTGGGCATGGCTGCGCCAGCGGTTGAGCGGCATCTGCGACGGATTGTCGTCGGGGTAGTAGTTGCAGGGCACATTGATGGCCGTGCCGGCGGCGATGTCGCGGTCATACTCCTGCTTGAGCGTGTCGCTGTCGTATTCCAGGTGGTTGAAGATGTAGAGCGCCCGGTGGCCGGGGTCCTCGACGAGGCAGGGGCCGACCTCTTCGGAGTGCAGAAGGGTGGTCAGGCCGGGGGCTGCGTCGATCTCGGGTTTGCGCATCTCGGTCCAGCGGCTGACCGGGATCACGCAATCGTCGGAGAAGCCGCGCAGCAGGGGCGAGGCGGGCTTCATGTTGCGGTGGCGGAAACAGCCGAAGGCCTTGTGGTCGAGCATGTGCTTCTCGACACCGTGGAGGTGCTTGATCATGGCCATCCCGCCCCAGCAGACGCCGAAGGTGGATTGCACGTTGGTCTGGGTCCAGTCGAAGACGCGGCAAAGCTCGTCCCAGTAGGTCACTTCATCGAAGGCGAGATGTTCGATCGGTGCGCCGGTGATGATCAGCCCGTCGAACTTCTCTCCCGTCGCCTCGACCTCGGCGAAGGGGCGGTAGAAGCTTTCCATGTGCTCGGCCGCGGTGTTGCGGGTCTGGTGTTCGGTCATCCGGATGAGGCTCAGCTCGATCTGGAGCGGCGTTGCGCCGATCAGACGGGCGAACTGGTTCTCGGTCTGGATCTTTTTGGGCATCAGGTTCAGCAGGCCGATGCGGAGCGGGCGGATATCCTGGCGCGAGGCGTGATCTTCGCTCATGACCATCACGCCCTCGCGCGTCAGCACGTCATAGGCGGGCAGATCGGCGGGAATCTTGATGGGCATGGCGGATATCGTCTTTCTGAGGGTCGGGGCGGGAACGGGTTAGATAGGGGGTCAGACGGTGCGCTCAAGGGCGGTGGCGACGAGCTGATCGAAGTCGCCGGCTGTTCGCAGGCGCGCCATCTCGTCGGCGGAGACGGTGATGCCCCATTTCGCCATCGCCTCGTAGCGCGGCTTGCGGTGGGCCAGCGCCTTGGCATAGGTCCAGCGGATGAAGGCGTCGGGGTCGACATCGGCCTCGGCACAGCCTTTCTGCGCAAGGTAATCGGCCCAGACTTCGTCGAGAAACTCTGGCTGGTAGCACATCGGTTTCGGCGCCTTGTCGAAGCGGCGGATCAACTCCTCGGTATGGGCCTCGTCGCCCTCGATCCGGATCAGCAGGCAGCGCTGGGACAGCTCGGTCAGCAGCGGGTCGTTCGGGTCGTCGCCATCGACCCATTCGCAGATCGAGCCACCGGTATCGCAGATGAAATGCGGATAGCCGTAAAGCGCCTCGGCCCGGTCGATGAAATAGTCGGTGTCCTGCAGCGCCGACATCTCGGCGCGGCGGAACTGTTCCTGCCGGCGGCGGAACTCGTCGATCGGCAGGCCGCCCTTTTCGGGATCGCCGGGCTTGCCGAGATAAGCCGACACGGGCTTGAGGTTATGGAACGAGATGTTCGAGCCGATATAGATCGAGTCGCTCATCAGGAGGTCGCGCAGGAACGGCACCTTCATCGCATGCGCCTTGGCGTTGTCGATGATGAACTCGCCCATGTAGCGGGTGCCGATGCGGTAATCGATCGAGTAGTGAAACCAGTCGCCGGCGTCGCGCAGCATGTTCGACAGGTGGGTCTTGCCGAGCCCGGACATGCCGTAGACGAGGACCCGCTTGCGGGCCGCGCCCAGCCACTCGTCTGCAGAGGCGTAAATCATGGTGTGGTCCCTTTCTGACAGGCTTGGTAGCCAGTGCCGGGGCAGGGGTCAAACCACAAAGCGAAGGGGCAAAGGAAAACCCCGCCCGAATGGGGCGGGGTTTCGATTTCGTCGGGCGTGCGCGGCTCAGTTGAGCGCGACGCGGACCTTGAGGCCGACACTGACGGCGTTGTTGTCCTGGAAATTGCCGACCGGCGTGTCGGGCGTGCCGACTTCCGGAAGCGCGTTGCCCAGCCACGTGTAGCGCACGCCACCGGAGATATCGATCCGCTCGGTGACCTTGTACTGGCCGCCAACCGAGATCGCGGTCTGCCCGTTGGTGGGGGCGAGCGGCGAGACCAGGCTGTCGCTGCCGCCATCCTCGTAGGAGACCGAGACGCTGCCGGAGAAGCGTTCGGAGAAGCGGCGGCCGACGCCGATCTCGTAGGTGGTGACGCTGTCGAGCTGGGCCAGGTTCGGCACCGGGCTCGGCGGGTTCAGCGTGAAGGCTTCCCAGTCCGCCCAGCGGATCGAGCCGAAGACCAGCGTGTTCTGGTTGATGCCCGACTGCGCCGCCAGTTCGAAGGATTGCGGGATCTCGACATTGGTGATCCCGGTGCCGACCGGGGTGCCGGTGCCGCCCGCCGTGGTCGGAATGTTCTCGACCGTGCCCATGCGCAGGTCGACCGCCGAGTGGTAGGTGCCCGACACGCGCAACGCGTATTCCGGAATCTCGTAGGCCGCCCCGATGACGTAGCCGGTGCCGTTGTTGCTGTTGAAGCGGACGGTGTAGCCGCTCAACCCTGCACCGGCGTAGGCCAGGCCGGAGAGGCGGATCGTGCCGTCGGCCTTGACCGTGCGCGGGCCACCGTAGACCGAGAAGCGGTCAGTGAACTTGTATTTCAGGATCGCGGTCAGCGAGGCCGTATCGGCCTTGGCGAAGGTGCCGCCGAGCAGGGTCGCGCCCGGGTTGCCGCCATAGACCGTGTCGGCGCCGTAGGGCTGGTCGGCGATGACGGCGAAGGTCAGGCGTTCGCCGAAATCGATCTTGACGGCTGAGCCCAGCACGCCGAAATCGTTCCCGACATTGCCGATGGCGTTGCCGCCGAAATCGACGCCGGTCAGGTCGGGCATGGTGAAACCGTACGAGACTTCGGCGAAGCTGCCCTGCTCGAAGATCTGGTCGATGGGGGTGTAGCTGCGGTCAAGCCCGCCTGCGCTGGCCGCGCCCGCACTCAGGGCGAGTGCTACGGCTGTCGAGGTCAATTTTTGCATGTGCTCTCCTCCGGAAATTGAGATCACGCTACCAGCCTTGCACGCTTAATCAATTTTGACGCGGCGTCAGAGATGTAACGGCACTGCGACGGTGTCCGGCCCGCAACATATTTGTCACGGTTTTCACCCTCGGGAATGTTTTTTTCGCGTTTGGAACCAAAGGTTCAGATAGTTCGCCCCGAAGATCAGGCCGGCGCCGAGGATGACGAAGATGTCGACCGCTTCCTCGTAGACCAGCAGGCCGATCACCGCGATCACCGGCAACCGAAGGAAATCCACCGGCGTGATGAGGGTGGCCGGCGCGATGGACAGCGCCGTCGTGAGGCAGAAATGCGCGGTCAGCCCGCCAAGGGCGATGAGCCCCAGCCAGGGCACGGACCCGGCCGAGGGCAGGGCGATATCCCCGTCGAACCCGGCGCAGGCCAGGCCGAAGAAGGACTGGGTCAGCGTCATCCAGAACAGGATGCAGGTCAGGGTTTCGGTGCGGGTCAGCCGCTTGGTGAAGATGATCGAGCCGGCAAAGCAGACGGCCGCGCCGGCGGCCGAGAGCGTGCCGATATTCAGTGTGTCGGGGCTGGGCCGGGCCACGATCAGGATGCCGATGAAGCCGATCAGCGCGGCAAGGATACGCACGCGGGTCAGCTTCTCGCCCAGAAGGAGGGGGGAGAGCACCAGCACCCAGAGCGGCGAGGTGAACTCGAGCGCGAAGACCTGGGCCAGCGGGATAAGCGTTATCGCGTAGAACCAGAGGTTCTGGCCCGCGAAGTGGAAGACGTTCCTGACAAGCTGCGTGCCCGGCTTGCGCAGGGTGACCTGGGCCAGGGTGCCGACCGCGGGGGTGACGGCCATGACGATCAGGAAGCCGATGATGCTGCGGTACATCATGATCTCGAACGTATCGAGTTCGAAACTGACGGTGCGCCCGGCCACGGCCATGGTGGAGAAGGAGACAACCGCCCCCAGCATCCACAGGGCGGCGCGCAGCACCTGCGCGGTATCGGTCTCGGCGGGGCCGTTCGGATCGGGATACACGGCCACGGCTCAGACCCGCACGGCCCGGGCACCCGGCATGGCGGCGCGCCCGAAAGAAGGGGGAGATGAGGTCATGGTTCAGCCGGGGTTGCGCCGCGATGGGCCGGAAGAAAAGGCCACGGTGGCGCCGCGGCAGGTGTTACCTGCCCGTCCGTAGCAGACGTTTGAACCGGCGCCAATAATCCAGAGCACCGAAAGCGAACCAGTGCAGCGGCGAGTAGTTGCCCGTGTAGTGACGGAGAAAGCGGGGCAGAACCTGGATGTCCTCTGTCTTGATGGTGGTGGGGTGCCAGTGGAACGGGAGTTCGTCGAAATTCGACAGGACCGTACCGTCATAACCCACGAAGACGAAATTGCGGGCGCCCGTATCGGCGAGATCCTCGACAGGCGGCGGCGTGGCGTTCGTCACCCGGTCGAGGAAATCCTCGCGCACGGCGATCAGGTTACCGCCCTGGATACAGACCGTGCGATAGCCTTTTTCCTGCGCGAGATCGTCGATTGCCTTGACGCCGTTGCCCTGGTTGACGGTGAAATCTGGCGGCTGGACATAGGGGATGTCGACGGGGATGGTCGGGTTGAACTCGATGATGACCAGCTTGGGCCGGTAATTCTCGAGGCTTTGCCAGACATGGTAGTCACAGCTGTCGATATCGATCGACAGCATGTCGAAATCTTCCGGCAGATCGGTCTCGCCGAGGATCCGGTCGAGCCGGGCATCGCCGTCGAGCGTGACGAGCCGGTTGACCTTGACGACCTCGTCACCCGGGAAATTCCCGCAGAGCTGCTTGTAGCGCTTCGTGTCGGCCTCGATCATCACGG
>Ga0189287_100192_pt1 | contig 28379 bp, 26 predicted proteins | sample UW86minimetaG_FD_130319 | JGI IMG/M metagenome (GOLD analysis project Ga0189287, IMG submission 130319) | Marine microbial communities from the Costa Rica Dome - UW86 mini metaG | ecosystem: Environmental > Aquatic > Marine > Oceanic > Photic zone | place: Costa Rica: the Eastern Pacific... | reverse complement strand
CGTTAATTCTGACATGCATGCCTGATTTGTTGTGTTATGTTGGCTTATGGAAGCTGCACATCACGTCGATCTTACAGGTATTGCGATTGTTGCACTTGGCGCGCTGATCTTTGGATTTGTCCTGGAGAAGCTCCGCCAACCCGCCATTGTGGGGTATATCGTCGCGGGCGTTATTCTGGGACCCGCTGGGTTTGCGATGGTCAATGCGCGTGATGGCGTTGAAGTGTTAGCCGAAATGGGCGTCCTCATGTTGCTGTTCATTATCGGCATGGAACTCTCGTTGCGTGCTTTTATGCAAATCTGGAAAGTCGCTGTTTCCACGACATTGTTCCAGATCACAGCCTCGACGGCGGTTACACTGGGGCTCTCACGACTTGGCGGCATGTCCTGGGAGTTGGCTGTTCTTATGGGCTTTGTTGTGGCCATGTCTTCGACCGCCGTCGCGATCAAAATTCTTGCTGATATCGGCGAATTGCGAACCCGCGTTGGTCAAATCACCGTTGGCGTTCTGATTGCCCAAGACATCGCCGTGGTGCCCATGATGTTGACGATTGGTGCGCTCGGTGGGGAAGATTTTCAGTTCTCCCAAATTCCCGTGATGATTGGCTCTGTCGCCTTCCTGATAGGATTGATTTTTTACGCGAGCAGGGGGAAGAAAATTCACCTGCCTTACGCTGAAGCCATTGCCGCGAACAAGGAACTCGCCCCCTTGGCGGGTTTGGCGTTTTGCTTTGGATGGGCGGCGATTGCAGGTCTGATTGGGCTTTCGGCAGCGTATGGTGCTTTTATCGCGGGTCTGATCATCGGCAACTCACAAGCGCGCCATGCGATGCTTGATGCGGTGCTACCTATTCAAAGCGTCCTGATGATGGTGTTTTTCCTGTCCATCGGATTGCTAATCGACTTGCAGTTTATAGTCGATAACGCAGGTATGGTGTTGATGTTGTTCTTGATGGTCACGGTCTTCAAGACGATCATTAACGTCGGGTTCCTGCGTGCCGTCGGGCAGCCTTGGGCGACAGCGTTTCTGGCCGGTGTCAGCATGGCGCAGATCGGGGAATTTTCTTTTCTACTTAGTGTGGTTGGCATGCAGTCTGGCGTTCTGGACGAGGAGGGAAGACGCCTGATTGTCTCTGTGACGGTACTGAGTTTGGCCCTGAGTCCGCTTTGGGTCTTCACCGCCCGCCGCCTGCAGTTGCTGGCGAGTTATGGGATCACTGAAGCTGCTGATTTGCTGAAACTGGTATATGGACCGGAAACGGCAGCCGTCGCGACGGCGGCGACGCAGGCGACCACAAAGACACAACGAGCGATGCGGGTCAGCGCACTCAAATTGCGCAAGGTCCGCCAACGTGTATGGCGGCGAGGTGACAAGGCTGCTTCCATTGAGAAGGTTTCTGAAACCGTAAGCGACGACGATATTGTTGCTGTCAAAGACGCGATTGCGGCGCGAAGCGCTGGCCAACAAGATGAAGATACAAAGCCAGACAATCCAAAAGCGGCACCGCCGACCAAAGCCAAGCCAAAGACGCGGACTAAAAAAGCCACCAAGCCAGCGAAGCCAACGACCAAAGCGGCGAGCCCAAACAAAAAGGCGGTTAAGCCGAAAACAGCCAAAGCCAAAACCCCAAAAGCTAAAACCAAATCCACGAAGCCTAAATCGGGCGATGCCTGACTTTAAGTTTGAGCAGGCGGCATTGTTGAGCGGTCGAACCCGGATCGCCGGCGTTGACGAAGCGGGTCGCGGTCCGCTTTCGGGTCCTGTTGTTGCGGCGGCAGTTGTGCTGCGCCCCGATGCCATGACCGATGAAGTATGGGCGCGGCTCGACGATTCAAAACGCATGACCGATAAAGCGCGTGTGCTTTTATATGACGCTATTTTCGCGACGGCAGAGGTAGGCGTCGGCATTGCTGATACCGATACGATCGAAGCGTTGAATATTCTTGGTGCGACGTTGAAAGCGATGGCAGATGCAATCAGTGACCTCAACATGCTGCCGGATCATGTTTTGATCGATGGCAACAAGATGCCTGAACTTCCCTGTTCGGCAGAGACGATTGTAAAGGGTGACGGAAAAAGCCTTTCTATCGCGGCCGCGTCGGTGATCGCAAAAGTGACCCGGGATCGGATCATGTCTGATCTGAATGAACAGTATCCAGGGTATGGATGGGATCGGAATGCAGGTTATGGAACGGCCGAGCATTTGGACGCGCTCAAGCGCCTTGGCGTGACCCCTCACCACAGAAAAAGTTTTGCACCCGTGCGCAATATATTGTCCCTTGAGGACTCGTGACTCCTATATATTGGTTTCATGAGTCTCACTAAGTCATTGAATCCATTTAATTCTTGACGGCGAATCCTCGGTGACTCAGGATGCGCGACATGAGGGCAGAGAAAACAGAATCCTGGGTCAACAAGATCCATATTGGTGATTGCATCGAACTGATGAACGGCTTGCCAGAGGCAAGTATCGACATGGTGTTCGCCGATCCCCCGTACAATTTGCAGCTTTCCGGCGATCTGGTTCGCCCAGACAGCCACAAGCGTGTCGACGCTGTTGATGATCATTGGGATCAGTTTGAAAGTTTCAAGGCTTACGACAAGTTGACCAAGGATTGGCTCAAAGCGGCGCGCCGTGTGCTTAAGCCGGACGGCACGCTTTGGGTAATCGGGAGCTACCACAATATTTTCCGTGTCGGCACGCAGCTGCAGGATATGGGGTATTGGATTCTGAATGACGTTGTCTGGCGCAAGACCAACCCGATGCCAAATTTCCGGGGCCGCCGCTTTACCAACGCACATGAGACAATGATCTGGTGCGCCAAGTCAGAAAAAAGCAAATACCGCTTTAACTATGAATCGATGAAGGCCCTGAACGACGATCTGCAAATGCGATCAGACTGGTTGCTGCCGATTTGCTCCGGTGGTGAGCGTCTGAAAAACAAAGAGGGCAAGAAAGCCCATCCGACACAGAAACCAGAATCCTTGTTGTACCGTGTGATCATGGCGTCGACCGAAGTCGGTGACGTGGTCCTCGATCCGTTTTTTGGTACCGGCACGACGGGTGCGGTGGCAAAACGACTGGGACGAAATTTCGTCGGACTTGAACGGGAGAAGAGCTACGTGGCTTACGCTGAGAAACGCATCGCAGAAGTGGTCCGTCTTGGGACGGATGAAATGCTGAATTCACCATCGAAGCGTGAGCAGCCGCGCATCCCGTTTGGCTGGTTGGTCGAACGTGGCATGCTCGAGCCCGGCACGGTTCTGACGGATCAAAAACGCCGCCACAAGGCCCGGGTCCGTGCCGACGGCACGTTGATATCGTCCGACTTCAAAGGATCAATCCACCAGGTTGGCGCACACGTGCAGAACCTGCCAGCGTGTAATGGCTGGACGTTCTGGTGCATCGATGCTGAGGGCGGCACCGTGCCGATTGATGTACTCCGTCAAAAACTCCGCGCTGAACTTCACTAAATTGAGTTTCCGTCTCCGCCCCATGGATAGCACTGATCGCGATCAGGTGTTGCGGTTGCGTGTGGAGCCGGCGCAAGCCCCATTTGTTGAGCCGATTGAAGAAACGTTGGCTTGCGTGAATACGTTGCGTGAAAACCATGTCATGCTGATTGATGACAAGGTGATCGGCTTTTTCCAAATTGATTTAGAGAATGAGCAAAGGTTCGAGGTGGCATCGGCGAAGGAGCTGGAACTTCACGAGGTTATCATCGATTCTTCACATCAAGGACGTGGATATGGTGCAGCTTTTCTAGAGCAGCTTCCAGCGTATATTGGTAGCGAATATCCCGGTTGGAAATCTATCGTGTTAACTGTCAATTGTTTGAATGAGCGCGCCCATGCGCTTTATAAGCGCGGTGGATTTTCTGATACCGGTGAAATTTACCCGCACGGCAGGTCCGGTCCGCAATATGTGATGCGGTATTTTTTGGCTGACACATAAAGCCAAGAAGCATTTAAATTTTTCTGCCGTTTCACACCTCCTCACCTAACCTCTCCTCCTAAAAAGAGGAGAGGGATAAGCCTAACTGTGCATGAATACGTGAGTCCCTCTCCCATATGAAATGGGGGAGAGGACAGGTGAGGGGGTATTGCCAGTCGACTTAATCGAGGCGTTCCAGGAGTTTCATCCAGGTGCGTGCACGTGGTTCAAGGGAAGAGATATAAATATGCTCGTCCAGCTGGTGGGCACCATGGCCATCTGCACCTAAGCCATCAAGCGTCGGCACGCCTTCGGCTGCGGTCAGGTTGCCATCGGAGCAGCCGCCGGTGATGGATGTGTGCTGTAAGTCTAGACCATGCTCGAGGCTGAATGCGCGAGCCTTGTTAAACAGATCCATGATGCCATCGGTGAGTTCCATGGGAGGGCGTGAAATGCCGCCCGTGATCTCAAGGGTCACTTCCGGATTATAAGCTTTGAGCCCGAGGATATGCTTTTCCATTTCTTCGCCGTCGGCTTTGCGGACATAGCGATGATCCAGTTCCATGACACAGGATTGCGGCACGACGTTCACGCCGGTGCCGCCATTGATCAGGCCACAGTTAAACGTGATACCGCGGTCATAATCTGTCAGGGCTTCGATGTCACAAATTTGTTTAGCCATCTCGAGAATAGCGCTGCGACCATACTCATGTTTCGATCCGGAATGCGCAGCGCGGCCCGTTGCTGTAAGTTTAAAGCGTGCACTTCCTTTGCGTTGCACAACAATCTTACCGCCGTCGCGTGCAGGTTCAGTGACGAGTACATATTTTGCACGGCGGGCTTCGTCGGCGATGTATTTGCGAGAGTAGGGGCTGCCCACCTCTTCTTCGGGAATGTACATGAAAGTGACCGGGAGCTCAGGCTCGCCGCCCGCAGCAATCAACTGTTTGTATGCATAAAACGCGATATAGGCACCGGCCTTCATATCGTAAGTGCCGGGTCCATATAGATTGTCGCCTTCGATGCGGATGGGGTTGCCCGACGTCGATGTGCCAATCGGATGCACCGTGTCGATATGTGACACAACAAGAATACCTTTGTTCGCGCGTGAAGCCCCTTGCGTTCTGCCGCGGATCAGATCGCCAAACCCGTCTTCGCCGGGGGTGCGTTCTACCTCCAGGCCAGCGGCCGAGAATTCAGCCTCGATATGATCCACCATCTTGTTAACGGCGCCCGCGTCAGAAGACGGACTTTCAATGGAAATCCAGTCGATGACACCCTTTACAAGATCGTCGGTGTTTAGCTCAGCCGTAGACGCATGGTCGCTCATTGATCGCTCCTTGATATATCTCTCGTTTGAAAGACCCTTTATATGAATGGCCGAATGACCAGGGCCTAGAGAAAACGTTGACTAATTTACCAAAGAACAGTGTAGACGATAATGTGTTTCGACTTCAACTCCGTGGAGATGACGCTCTAGATAATGACATTTGTTGGCGGGGTGTCATCAGCCGTCATGAGTTCGTTGTCATTGCCTTCATCGCGGCGATTGTTTTGAACGCGAAGATTCCGGCGACGACGGTCGGGGCCAAAAAAGTTGCCAGTTTTAATGAACGCACGTGGTTGCTCCGCGACAATCCGCAAGCGCAGGAATATCTGCTTCGGTGAAAACGGCTTGGCAAGGAATTCAGTCATACCGAGATCACGGGCTGTCAGCACGTTCTTTTTGTCGGACATGGATGTCACAATAATGACCGGCACAAATGGATTGGGACTCGCTTGTTCACGGCGAATTTTTTGCAAAAGGCTCATGCCGTCAAACCCCGGTGCCCAATCCGCAAACACAACGTCAGGCGTTGAAGTGCAAAATGCGTCCCAAGCGTCTTCGGGAGTTTGCGTTTCAATGATGTCACCGATGTTGAATGTTCTCAGTATGCTCCGAATGGTCTGGCGCATGTAGTTATTGTGTTCGGCCACGAGGACCGAAATATCTGAGAAATCAAAGCTTCGCATTGCTTCTGACATAACAACCTACCTATCGCAGTATTACGCTGAATACGGCAACAGCATGTCAGGTAAATGTCATTTTTGTATGTCGGCGAAGTTATGAAGTGTTTCGTTATGTTAAAAAAAACGAGGCCCGAAAGCCCCGTTTTCATTATAATCTTTTGTCGATGCTTAACGTGTTGGAACAGGCACGTCCGTCGAGTAATCGTAAAAGCCGCGACCGGTTTTGCGGCCAAGCCAGCCAGCCTCAACATATTTAACCAGTAACGGACACGGACGATATTTGGTATCGGCCAAGCCATCATGCAGGACGTGCATAACAGCAAGGCAGGTGTCCAAACCAATAAAGTCAGCAAGCTCAAGCGGACCCATTGGGTGGTTTGTGCCAAGCTTCATCGCAGTGTCGATAGCGTCTACAGAGCCTACGCCTTCGTAAAGTGTGTAGATGGCTTCGTTGATCATTGGCAGCAAAATACGGTTCACGATAAAGGCTGGGAAGTCTTCGGCGTTCACTGAACGCTTGCCCAACTTCGCCGCGAGTTCACGCACCGTGCTGTAGGTGTCTTCGTCCGTTGCAATGCCGCGGATCAATTCAACCAGTTCCATGCGTGGAACCGGGTTCATGAAGTGCATGCCTAGAAACTTGCCTGGACGATCTGTTTGGGCGCCAAGGCGCGTTATTGAGATCGAAGACGTATTTGACGCGATGATCGCGTCTTCTTTAAGAACGGGGCAAAGCGTCTTCAGAATTGCCTTCTTGATGTCCTCGTCTTCACTCGCAGCTTCAACAACGAAGTCACGGTCGCCAAGCTCGGCATACTCGGTTGCCGTTGAGATACGTCCCAGTGCAGCCTTTTGGTCGTCTTCGGTAATCAGGTTGCGTGAAATCTGACGTGCCATGCCCTTTTCGATCTTCGCCATGCCAGCCTTGAGGGCATCATCGTTCAGATCAAGCATACGCACGTCGTAGCCAGCCAACGCACACACATGTGCAATACCACTGCCCATTTGTCCGGAGCCAATTACACCAATCTTTTGAATATCAATCGCCATGGTCTTCTCCTCACTGTCAAATGCAGCGGTCACCAATTTATCCATACTTATTTTCAGTCCAGTTTGTTCTTGTTATTTATCGAGTTCAGCAGATAGCGCTGGTACGGCGTCGAACAAATCGGCGACGAGACCGTAGTCGGCTACTTGGAAAATCGGCGCTTCTTCGTCTTTGTTGATCGCGACGATCACCTTGCTGTCTTTCATGCCCGCCAGGTGCTGAATAGCCCCGGAGATGCCGACAGCAATATAGAGATCAGGGGCGACAACCTTGCCGGTCTGGCCTACCTGATAGTCGTTTGGCACAAACCCGGCGTCAACCGCAGCGCGCGACGCGCCCACTGCTGCACCCAGTTTGTCTGCAATTTCTTCAAGCATCGCAAAGTTTTCGCCAGACTGCATCCCGCGTCCACCCGAAACAACGATCCCGGCACTGGTAAGTTCCGGCCGCTCAGATTTGGTCAGGTTCTGGCTGACGAACGATGACAGATCGCTGGCACCCGCAGCATCAATCGCTTCAACGCTTGCTGAACCACCTTCTTCGGCGGCCGCATCAAAAGCTGTTGCGCGTACGGTGATCACCTTGACCGCATCTGTTGATTGGACGGTCGCCATCGCGTTGCCCGCATAAATCGGACGGACAAAAGTGTCAGGGCTCTCAATCGAGACGATTTCGGAAATCTGCTGCACGTCGAGCTTGGCTGCGACGCGCGGGCTGATGTTTTTCCCGGACGTTGATGCAGGTGCCACAATGTAATCGTACCCATCTGCAATCGACAGGATCAGGTCTGTGACGCTCTCGGCGAGGGCGTTGGCATAATGATCGCCTTCGGCATGCAGGACCTTTGCAATGCCAGGAACTTTGGCAACGGCTTCACAGACGCCACCGCAATCTTTGCCGGCCACAAGCGCTGTGACATCGCCAAGCGCGGCTGCAGCGGTGACGGCGTTCAGAGTTACGGCGCGAAGTTCGGAATTGTCGTGATCGACATAAAGAAGAACGTTTGCCATCTTATATCACCTTTGATTCGTTTTTCAGTTTGTCGACAAGCTCGGCCACGTCGGCAACCGTAACGCCGCCCTGGCGTTTTGGTGGCTCTTCAACTTTGAGCGTTTTAAGACGTGGTGCAATGTCGACGCCAAGGTCGCCAGGGTTTGTTGTATCAATCGGCTTTTTCTTGGCTTTCATAATGTTTGGCAATGATGCGTAGCGTGGCTCGTTCAAGCGCAGATCGGTGCTCATCACCATTGGCATCTTGACCTTGATCGTCTCAAGTCCGCCATCGACTTCTCGTGTTACCGAAGCTTCGCCGTCGGCGATTTCCAGCTCGGACGCGAATGTTGCCTGTGGCCAATCCATCAGGGCAGCCAGCATCTGGGCGGTCTGGTTTGAGTCGTCATCAATCGCCTGCTTGCCAACGATAACCAAATCGGGGGATTCTTTCTCGACAATTGCCTTGAGGATTTTTGCAACGCCAAGCGGCTGAACTTCGTCGTCGGTTTCAACAAGGATGCCGCGATCCGCGCCCATCGCCAAGGCTGTGCGGATTGTTTCTTGAGATTGTGCAGGTCCGATGGAAACAGCGATCAGTTCCTCGACTTTACCTGCTTCTTTCAGGCGAACACCTTCTTCGACGGCAATCTCGTCGAATGGGTTCATTGACATCTTCACATTCTGGAGTTCGACGCCCGACTGATCAGGCTTAACGCGGATTTTGACGTTATAGTCGACAACCCGCTTTACAGCGACAAGTGCCTTCATGATATCTCCTAATGCCGCAGATTGCGGCGTCCCGGCTCCTCAAAACGTGCGAGAACGTGTGTGAGTGCAGCCGCACTCGCCATTTCGCAGGCGCAACATTAGGCCTTGGCTGATAGGCGGTCAAGCCACCTTTGACACAAAAACATGTGTAATTTGCGGGTGTTTTTGGCGGAATTTAGCGGTTTGGCACAATTTTGATGCACTGCGATGCACTAACGATTGGCGCCCGGCACCCACAAAACGTCCGTGGCCCCATTATCATTGAGTTTTCGGGCCAGTTGAAACAGATGATCCGACAGGCGGTTGATGTACTTGATCGCGGTCGGATTGATCTCTTCGGTCTCGCTCAATTCCGTCAGTAAACGCTCACAACGACGCGCAACGGTGCGGGCCAGGTGCAGATAGCTCGACGCTGCCGAGCCACCCGGCAGAATGAACGACGTTAATGAGGCCAGATCATCGTTCATGGCATCGATTTCCGCTTCCAGTCTGTCAACTTGTTGCTGAACCACGCGAAGCGCCCCGTCTGAACGGTTTCCACCTTCGGGCGTACAAAGATCTGCGCCCAAATCAAACAAGTCGTTTTGAATGCGCGCCAGCATCGCGTCGGCGTCACCCTCGGTGTGCAATCGGGCCAGCCCAATAATCGCATTTGCTTCGTCAGAGGTGCCATAGGCGGCAACCCGGACATCGTGTTTTTTTACACGGTCTCCGCTGCCGAGGGATGTCTCGCCGCTATCGCCGCCGCGGGTATAAATTTTCGTGAGCGTTACCACATTTACCTCATGAATTCTTAGGGGTCGTTAATTTGCGCCTGCAAGGCCCATTATGATGGCGAAAATCACCAGTGCCAGCGCTTGTCCAATGATCCGGGCGCGCATCAGATTGTTTGAGTGCTTTTGGTAAAATGGCCCGTTTCGCGCAAAGTTAATCAGGCCGACCACAAGAATGATCAGCGTCGCAAACATGGCGAACCCAAGCAGGAATGGTAAGAAGCTACTCATACCCCATATATAAGCATCTGATGCGGAATTCGCGAGAGAAAAACAGGGTGCGCGAAGATTGAAAAGAAAAAAGAATATATATGTCATATTGGCGATACGATCAGCGGACAAGCTTATCTCAAGGCCCGCTTTGATTAATGTGATATGAGATTGATGGATATGCGTAAGCACACTACGGACATGAACCCACATTTTGATGACGTGTTGGACCGTACCCAGTCCCGGCGCGGATTTATGAAGAGCGCGGTCAAGTTTGGCTCGGCTGCATTCGTTATGAGTGTCTGGCAAGCCCATGCGTCCAAGGCGGCGGGCCTGCCCAATTTTGATTTTGACCCGGTAGATACCAACTCGTTGGATACCGTCACGGTGCCCCGCGGATACTCTTGGCGCCCCCTCATCAAATGGGGTGACCCGTTATGGTCCGATGGGGTGCCGTTTGATGATGAAGGCCGAGGCACAGGGCATAGCCAGGCCCGGGCATTTGGCGACAACAATGACGGCATGGTGATCTTCTCACGTGAAGATCGCACGATACTGGCCATCAACAATGAATATACAAATCGAAGCATCATCTATGGTAACCGCGAAAGTGGCTTGCCGGAATCGGCGGACGACATTCTGAAAGGTAAAATGGCACACGGCGTGTCGATCGTTGAAATTTCTGAAAATGATGGCATGTGGGCGCCAGTTATCGATTCCACATTCAATCGCCGGGTGACGGCGGAGACGCCTTGCGACATCACAGGGCCAGCCCGGGGACACGAATGGCTCAGAACAGACGCGGACCCAACCGGGACACGCGCACTGGGCACATTCAACAATTGCGGCAGCGGCGTGACACCGTGGGGCACGTACCTAACCTGCGAAGAAAACTTTAACGGCTATTTTTCGTCGTCGGATCCATTTCACGGGCCGTCTGATGTGTTCAAACGCTATGGAATTGGAAACAAGGATCGGGGCTATGCGTGGGCCAAGACAGACGCTCGATTTGATATTTCAAAACACCCGAACGAACCGAACCGATTTGGATATGTCGTTGAAATTGACCCACTTGATCCGACATCGACACCGAAAAAACATACGGCGTTGGGCCGCTTCAAGCATGAGAATGCAGAGTTGGTCCTGAGTTCCGATAACCGGGTTGTTGTCTACATGGGCGACGATGAACGCGGCGAGTTTTTGTACAAGTTTGTCAGTGCTGCGTCGTATGTCGCGGGCGACGATCCGTCAGACTTGCTGGACGAGGGCACGCTTTACGCAGCCATCTTTAATGATGACATGACAGGTGTTTGGGTCGCGTTGACACCGGAGGCCACGGGCTTGGCATCAATTGCAGAAATTTGTGTGCACACCCGCATAGCCGCGTCTGCGGTTGGGGCGACAACGATGGACCGGCCTGAGTGGGTCGCAGCACATCCTGATAAACCCGAAGTTTATGTCGCGCTCACCAACAACACGAGCCGTGGCAGAAAACCAAATCGGGGTGGCGATGAGATGGTGTTGAATGGTCCCAACCCGCGCGCCGAAAACAAATACGGGCAAATATTGCGGTGGCAACCGGACGGTCATGATCACGGTGCGGATACGTTTACCTGGGACCTTTATGTCATGGCTGGCAATCCAGCGCTGCATCGAGGTCCGGATGCCGGGTCCAGCAATCTAGATGCCGGCAACATGTTCAATTCACCTGATGGCCTCGGGTTCGATAGCCAAGGCAGGCTTTGGATTCAAACCGACGGCAAATACTCAAACAAAGGTGCCTTCGCCGGACATGGTAATAACCAGATGCTCGTAGGTGATCCCCAAAGCGGTGAGATTCGGCGGTTCATGGTGGGACCAAATGAATGCGAAATCACGGGGCTCTGCTGGTCACCAGACAAGCGGACGATGTTTGTTGGCATTCAGCATCCTGGCGAGCGCGGCAACAGCCATTTCCCGGGTGGTGGCACGTCGGTCCCGCGCTCATGCGTGATTGCTGTGACCCGCGATGATGGCGGAATTGTTGGTTGAGCGCATGAATGTGAATGTTCGTTTCTTGTAGATTGTTCGGGCGTACTAGCACTCAATCGAAGGTGTCGCCCCGGGCGTGACCCGGAATCCATCTTTCGCTCGCGTCGATTTTTGTGTGTAGACATAGACCCCGGATCAGGTCCGGGGCGACGTTAATGAGATTTAAGACAAGGGTTTGAGTAACGACATCAACGTTGATGCAAATTTACCCGTTCAGAAATCCCCCTCTCCCCCATTTCATAGGGGAGAGGGACTTTCGGATGAATGCACAGACCCACTTATCCCTCTCCTCCTGATAGGAGGAGAGGTTAGGTGAGGAGGTCTTCTGGATGACTTCTTGGCGTTTCTTTAAGACGCGGTTATTGCTCGGTTGATGGCACTCGCCACCGCGTTCAGTGACGCCTTGGTGATGTTCGCATGACGCCCGACACCAAACACAGGGGCGTCGTCACCGCGCTGCATTTCGACGTATGCGACAGCATCAGCACCCGACCCGATACCGACAGCATGCTCGTGATAGCTGACCACTTTCATGTCTTCTGACGCGTGCGCATTGAACGCACTCAAGAACGCATCGATGGGGCCGGAACCTTTGCCCTTAAGAACAACGTCTGATCCATTTTCGGTGATGTTAGCCGTGACCTCGCGGACTTCGCTGGCATGGGTATCTGGCACTGAGCGATGGTCCACAAACTTGAAACGACCGTTCGGTTGAGCCAGGTATTCCTTGTCAAAAATGGCCCAGATATCTTCTCCAGATAATTCCTTACCAGAGCTATCTGCCTGATGCTGGACAACGCCTGAGAATTCGATCTGCAGACGGCGTGGCATCTCAAACCCGTAGTCCGTCTCCATCACATAGGCGACACCGCCTTTGCCGGATTGCGAGTTAATGCGGATAACGGCTTCGTAGCTGCGCCCAACATCCATCGGATCAATCGGCAAATAGGGAACGTCCCATTGTTCACTATTGGCTGTTTTCAACGCGCCCAGACCCTTTTTGATCGCGTCCTGATGCGAGCCGGAAAATGCCGTGAAGACCAGGTCACCCACGTACGGATGGCGTGGATGCACGGGCAACTGATTGCAATATTCCGCAACCCGCATCACATCGTTGATGTTTGAGAAGTCCAGATCAGGGGCGACGCCTTGTGTGTACATATTCAAGGCAAGCGTCACCACATCAACGTTGCCGGTTCGCTCCCCATTGCCAAACAATGTGCCTTCGATCCGGTCCGCACCCGCCATGACACCCAGTTCTGCGGCTGCGACACCCGTGCCGCGATCATTGTGTGGGTGCAGGCTTAAGATGATCGAATCCCGGCGTGCCAGATTGCGGTGCATCCATTCGATTTGATCGGCGTAGATATTGGCACTGGCCATTTCGACCGTGGCGGGCAGGTTAATGATAGCCTTGTTCTGGGGCGTCGGTTCCCAGACATCCAAAACCGCGTCACAGACTTCCTTCGCATATTCTAGTTCAGTGCCGGTAAAGCTTTCCGGGGAATACTGAAAAACGATTTCACCATCAGTGACCTGTTCGGCCAGACGGCGCACCGTTTTGGTCCCGTCAGTCGCGATTTTTGTAATGCCGGCCATATCCAGATCAAAGACAACCCGGCGCTGTGTCGTCGAGGTGGAATTGTATAAATGTACGATAGAGCGCTTTGCCCCTTTGATGGCCTCGAAGGTACGCTCAATCAAAGGATCACGCGCCTGCGTCAGAACCTGAATAGTGACGCCATCCGGGATCATGTCTTCTTCGATCAACTGTCGACAGAAATCAAAGTCAGTTTGCGAGGCGGCGGGGAAGCCAATCTCGATTTCCTTGAAACCGATATCGACCAGGGTATTGAACATGCGTCGTTTACGTTCAGGCCCCATGGGTTCAATCAGTGCCTGATTGCCATCGCGCAGATCAACCGAACACCAGATCGGGGCTTCGGTGATCATCTTTGACGGCCATTGGCGATCAGGAATGTCGATGGCCGGGAAGGCTACATATTTGTTGCCGGGGATCATGCCGGGTTTTTCTTGCTTACTCATTTTGTGTCTCCTTGCGCCTTGGGTCTCGGCGAGATCTCCGAGGGCATTTTGCTTTTATAAAATATTCAAATTTGCTGGCGATAATACGACCGTCGACGCGCCGCGGATTGTGGACGGCCGCACATAAGTCGTGCCTGGAGACAAATTGAGAATGAAAACTTGGAAAACATGATGTCGGTCTCTGAAAAATGAAAACGAAAAACGCAGCAACGGGTCCCGGCGTCCTTAGGACCCCGGGTGAATAAGTAGACCGAGAAGTGCTGTGTTCATTTTTAACATCATGGTCAAAACCTACGGCGGGTTTTTGGCGACGTCAAGAGGTCACGTATCGGGGTGCGAAACGCAGGCGGGTGCTTCACACCACACTTATTCGTTTTAGTTTTATCTAAAAGGTCGTTAAAGTTGATTATGACTAAAATTGCACTTTTTAGTATTTTGCTCCTTTTTGCTGGCCCTGTTGTTGCTGAACCTCGGGAAACCTGCGGTTGTGACGTATCAAAAGACGTTGTTGCGGCGTATGATCAGGCGCTTATTGAGGTAAACGCGCGCGATGCGCTCAGACGCCATGCGCCCTGGGGCACACCCGTTGATCTGACCTTTGATGCAGGCACACGCGTCCTCTATCAGCGTCATTGGCTGGTCGGTTATGATCAGGACCTTCGAATGCCGATCTGGGTTGCGTATCGTTTGCAGGCCGCGGACCTGGCTCAGCCGCGCCGCCGCACCCAGTGTTTTCGATCCGACGCCAGATTGTCGATACGAAAAGAAAGTACGCGATGTGCATCGTACCGGGGCAGCGGGTTTGATCGCGGGCATCTGGTGCCGAGCGCTGACATGACACGCTCCGAGCAGGCCATGGTGAACAGCTATGTATTCTCAAACATTGCGCCCCAGTATCCGAGATTTAACCGAGGCGTATGGCGAAAACTTGAGGCGCGCGTCCGGGACTTGGCGCGCACGCATGGCTCAGTGTTCGTGATGAGTGGGGCGATTTTCGATCAGGACAATGACGAGAGACGTGACGCGGATGCAGATGCGCCGCGTGCCCGCTCGAGGCAGAGCGCACCTCGCGCTGCCATCGCCAGTCATTTCTATAAAGTCGTTGTTGTGATTGAGGATGGACAGGCCCGGGTCACGGCCTGGCTGTTAGCACATGATAACGACCCGGTGACGTCATTCACGGCGGCAAGGGTGTCACTGGCGAAGATTGAGGCCCTCAGCGGGTTGGATATATTTCCGCACATGCTTGGCGAACTGGCCGGCACATTCCCGCGTTAAGAGCCACGCCGCGCAAACGCCATGCCGATCCCGGTGCCAATGAGCAAGGCGCCCGTAATTCGGTTCGCTGTTCGGGCACGCGACGGGTCTTGCAAACGCTTCCTGAGTTTTCCTGCAAGCACGGCATAAAGCGTATCGAGCCCGGTCGCGATAACAACAAAAGTGACAGATAAAAGCGCCAGTTGCGGGCCTGCGGCTTGCGCTGGATCAACAAACTGCGGGAAAAATGCTGCATAGAAAATAAGTGTCTTTGGGTTGGTAATCGCAACCAGAAAACCCTGACCCATAACTGCGTTGCGGCTTTTCATGGGTTGCGTGTCATCCAGCGTCATGGGCCGTGCGCGCCACGCTTTGATACCCAGATAGATCAGGTAGGCCGCACCGATCCAGCGCACAATATCAAAGAAGTCGCCGAGATATCCCATGATCGCAACGAGGCCAAGTGCGCCGCCCGCAGCGAGCAGCGCATTGCCCGTGCTGGCACCGATTGCTGTCTGTACGCCCGTGCGTGTCCCGTAAGCAAGGCTATTGGCGATCACCAGCGTCACGATGGGGCCGGGCATTAAGATCAAGGCAATGGTGGCCAGAACAAACGTTGCGTAAAGCTCGGGATTGATGGGCATGGTCTGTCTCCGAAGCTAAAGGATAAACAAACTAGTTAAAAAGGAATATCATCAGCTGTAACATCCATACTAATTTGCTGAATAAATTTTCCTTCTGAGGTGATTATTTCCATTATTGTACGCCCTTTTAATTTGTAAACTTCTTGATACGGATCACCAGTAAATTTGTTCCAGACTAATCGTCGTCCGATGATTTTTATCTGTGTCCATCCGCCAGAAGATAAGTGCGTTACATTTGATTTAATGAAATGGCGTAGCTTTGGATATTCAGCATTATCAGATGGTGTAGATGCACATTCTTGACCGTCCTGTTGGAATTCCCAGGAGCTTCCTGTGTAGAAATAAATAGCCTCAATTTGAGGAGATCGCTTCTCAGTACGGTTTCTTATATCAAAAGTGCACGTAACTTCTGCATATGCGGAATAATCATTTTTTTCTAGCATGCCGAATGTATTCAGTAATTCAATTTGAAGAGGGATTGTTTTAAGGCGAATGGACTCACCTTTCAGCCATAGAAATTCTTGATTGAGCATGGTCTTCAAAGTTTCGATTGAGCCGCCATAAACGAGATGACGATGATGCTTTAAGTCAAAGGGAATATCTTCAGCATTTTGCGTGACTAAAGTGCACAATTTATTTTTTGCGTGCGCGTAGCCAACTTCGTAATAGACGTTCGGATTTTTTCCAGTCATCTCTGCGATAATAAAATCTGCCACTTCAATCTGCTTGTAAATCCTCTCAAGCATCGTTTCTGAAAACTTCTGTTCATCAACTCGTTGCGCAATGATGCTTTGTTCTTCGGCGGCCGCTTGAATTCCAAATTTGTAGATATCGTCGAATTCTTGATTGAACGGCATAAGTACAAATGCGAAGGGCTTTTTATCTGACATATAAAATTATTTCATTCTGGTGCTGATGCTGCTTCAGCAATCCATATTTTACGCATGTAAGTCAATGTATCTTCAAGAACGCTTGAGCTTGCCAATTATGATGCTATTTTGATTTTACGTTCTCGGGGCGGGGTGTGATTCCCCACCGGCGGTAAGTGCTCATGCACAAGCCCGCGAGCGCCCGGCCTTTGGTCGGGGTCAGCAGATCCGGTTAAATTCCGGAGCCGACGGTCATAGTCCGGATGTGAGAGAACAGGGCGTATGTAAGGTCTCAGGATCATTGCGTGTGTCTGTCCCGATTGCGTGCTGTCTTTGATTAAAAGGAAGTACTGCAATGTCTAAAAAAATTATCTTCATCAAAGCCCGTTGGCACGCGGATATTGTTGATCAGGCGCTGGTTGGATTCAAAGCGCGTCTGGATGAGCACAATGCCGCCGACTATGACGTCGTCGTGCATGACGTGCCGGGTGCGTTCGAGATTCCGCTGCTGGCACAGAAATTGGCGAAAGACCCTGATGTGGTTGCCGTTGTGTGTGCGGGGTTTGTCGTTGATGGGGGCATCTATCGACACGACTTTGTTGCCGACGCGGTCGTCACAGGCTTGATGAATGTGCAACTGAAAACCGAAACGCCAGTGTTTTCTGTGGTGCTGACGCCGCACCAGTTTTCCGAAGGCGCACAGGAGCACATCACGTTTTTCTCAAGTCACTTTGTAACCAAAGGGCGGGAAGCCGCTGACGCGGTGGTTGCGACACTTAACGTTCATGAAGGGTTGGCCGCTTGAAGGTAACGGCCTTCATTGCTGCATTGGTATTTGGCGGGCTCATGGCCGCGTCCGCTAATGCCGATCCTATTGGCGATCATGTGGATCAACTACCGGTCTTTGATGCGCATGTGCATTACAAAGAACCTGCATGGGGGCCATATCCGCCGGGCACTGTCATTGAATTGATGGACAAGGCCGGTGTCGCCATGGCGCTGGTATCCTCGACACCTGATGACGGCACCATCAAGCTCTATGAATATGCGCCGAACCGGGTCGTGCCTGAGGTTCGCCCGTACCATGGCGGTTGGGGCTCATCCAATTGGTCGCGCGCGCCGGACATGCTCGAGTATATTCGGGGGCGACTGGATGCGTATCCGCACGTCGGGATCGGTGAGTTCCATGTGCATTCCATCGATCCTTCTGATGATGCGTTCTTGCGCAAGCTGGCAACGTTGGCAGCTGAACGGAATTTGCTCATTCATGTGCATACAGATGAGGCGGAAACGGTTGAATTTTTCTATGCTGCTGCGCCTGAGCTGACAATCATCTGGGCGCATGCCGGAATGTCAGCGCCGCCGGAAGTGGTCGGCAAATTGATGGATAAGTATGACACCCTGTATGCAGACTTGTCGTACCGGGAGCATGAAATTCTTGGTGCCGAAGATATCGAGCCCGACTGGAAGCAGGTGTTAACCCGGCATTCTGACCGGTTCATGGTGGGCTCGGATACCTGGGCCAATGAGCAATGGGAAAACTATGTTGGTCTGATCAATGATAACCGACGTTGGATAAGCTATTTCCCAAAAGACCTTGCAGAAAAATTTGCCTACAGGAATGCCGAGAAGCTTTTCGGCATCAAGGTCGATAAAGCCAAAATAGGCACGCGCTAGAGATTCCCTTACAGGCGTTTTGTGTACACGTACTCAACGGAACGAGACGCGTCGGCACGCTCGACCAGCCCGGGCTGGCGGATATATTCCAACCGTTCATAAAGTCTGTGCGCGTCGAGGAAGCGGCTGTCCGTATACAGCATGATTTGTTCTGCGTTGAGGTCGTTCTTTGCCGATTGCTCCGAGAGATTACACAACGCTTCGCCAATGCCGCGGCCACGTGCTGCATTAGAAACATACAGTTTGTGCAAGCGCGCAAACCCAGGCGCATCCGTCGGCGTCACGGCGACAGTGCCGCAAACATTGCCATCGCATTCAGCGACCCAGAACTTGCCACCAATTTTCTCAAATGACGTCTTTGGAAATTTTAGTTCAGGCTCTTCTTCGTCGACCAGTAAGACGCATCCCTCGTACTCGGCATAGACATTCGAAATCAGATCAATCACCTGTTCAGCGTCGTCGTCAACGGCTTCACGGACGATGACGTCGGCAACCCGAGTTGCGATAACGGCGCTAGCGATTTGTGCGTCGGTGTTCAATTTCGACCGTCCAGCAGGCCGCGAGCAATGACCTGCGCCTGAATTTCTGCGGCGCCTTCAAAGATGTTTAGGATCCGCGCATCGCAGAGAACACGCGAGATTGGATATTCCAGCGCATATCCGTTGCCGCCATGAATTTGCAGCGCGCCATCAGCGTTTGACCATGCGACACGGGCTGCCAGCAGCTTTGCCATGCCGGCTTCGATGTCACAGCGACGATCCGAATCCTTTTGGCGGCCCGAGAAATACGTAATCTGGCGTGCAATCATTGTCTCGACGGCCATCCAGGCGATCTTGCCGTGAACCCGAGGGAATGCGTAAATCGGCTTGCCGAACTGAACACGCCCTTTGGCATATTCCAGTCCAAGCTCCATGGCATTTTGTGCAACACCAACCGCGCGTGCAGCGGTTTGGATGCGCGCACTTTCGAACGTTGCCATCAACTGCTTGAAGCCCTGACCTTCTTCGCCGCCGAGTAACTGTTCGGCGGGAACCTCCATGGCATCAAAGCCAAGCTCGTATTCCTTCATGCCGCGATAGCCCAGCACTTCGATCTCGCCACCGCTCATGCCTTGCTTTGGAAATGGCTCTTCGACAGAGCCACGCGGCTTTTCCACCAGCAACATGGACAGGCCTTTGTAGCCAGGCTCGTCGGCGTTGGTGCGTGCCAGCAACGTCATCATGTCGGAACGCGCCGCATGCGTGATCCACGTCTTGTTCCCGGTCACTTTGTAAGTATCACCATCGCGGATCGCGCGGGTTTTAAGCGAGGCCAGATCCGAGCCGGTACCGGGTTCCGTGAAAACGGCGGTCGGCAAGATTTCGCCGGATGCAATCATCGGCAGGTAATGTTCTTTCTGGGTATCCGTGCCACCTAGACGGATCAGTTCGGCGGCTATCTCTGAACGAGTTCCCAGCGAGCCGACACCGATATAGGCGCGAGACAGTTCCTCTGTGACCACACACATCGCCATCTTGCCAAGGCCAAGGCCGCCAAATTCTTCCGGTACGGTGAGGCCGAATACGCCTAACTCCGCCATCTGCTCGACAACTTCAATCGGGATGAGTTCATCCTTGAGATGCCAGTTGTGGGCATATGGCGTGACTTGTTCTTCGGCGAAGCGACGGAATTGGTCGCGTACCATATCAAGGGTTTCGTCGGATAAGCCCGGAGCGCCGAAGTGATTGTCTTCGATGAGCGTAGCGATGCGGGCGCGGACGGGTTCGGTATTGCCCGCTGCCGTTAATGCCTGCACGGCGTCATCAGAGATGAACGCGTGGAGGGCCGTGTCAGAAACACCCAGATCAGCCGGGCGGACAATTTCAAGCTGGCTAACCGCAATGCCACCGGACAATTGGCTCAGGTATTCACCAAATGCAGCCTGAACCATAAGTTGCTCAAGCTCGCCCAAGCGACCTTCATCGTTCAGGCGCTCAGCCCACGCCAGCATCTGGCGCAAGCCTTCGACATATGTGGCAACCCATGACAGTCCATGAACGGCGGTCTGGTTTTGTTCAACGAGGGCCCCGGATACACGGCCATCTTTGATCACAAGGTGGCCGACGCATTGCCGCGTTTCCGCGAATAACTGTTCAGCCGCGGGCAGGGCTCGGGTTGCCAGTTCAATCAGACCGTCCATCAACGGTGTGTCTGTGGTTCCACTTGCGTCCATGTTTGTCATCCCAATACCTTTTCACAGCAAACGCCGGGAACAGGTCATATATCAGTTATGACAGACCTGTCCCAGCGTGCCGTGATAACAATTAACCCTCGATGCAGTCTTCGACGGTACGGCGACCAGGTCGTTTTGCCTGAACGAGTACGGCCATGTTGCCGGGTTTGTGCTGGTTATTCATCATTTTGGTATGGGCTGCAGGAATATCTTCCCAAGAGAAGACTTCTGACATGCACGGATCAAGGCGGCGCTCGATCACGAGCTGGTTCGCCTGGCTTGCCTGTTTCAGGTTGGCAAAGTGGCTGCCCTGGATTCGCTTTTGGCGCATCCACACAAAACGGGCATCCATGGTCAGATTGTAACCTGTTGTGCCGGCGCAGAAGACAACCATGCCGCCGCGCTTCACAACGTTACAGCTAACCGGGAAGGTGGCCTGGCCAGGGTGTTCAAAGACGAAATCAACGTCGTTACCTTTGCCGGTGATTTCCCAGATGGCTTTACCAAACTTACGGGTTTCGGCCATATATTCCTTGAAGCCTTCACCGTTAACCTCGGGCAACTGGCCCCAGCAGTTAAAGTCCTTGCGGTTGATAACGGCTTTGGCGCCGAGGCTCATGACGAAGTCACGCTTGCTTTCATCCGAGACAACGCCGATGGCGTTGGCACCCGAGACAGCACAAAGCTGAACCGCCATCGCACCGAGACCGCCTGACGCACCCCAGACAAGGACATTATGGCCTGGACGCAGGATGTGGGGACGGTGGCCAAACAGCATCCGGTAAGATGTCGCCAGCACCAGCGTATAACATGCACTTTCTTCCCAGGTCAGATGCTTTGGGCGCATCATGCACTGGCGATCCTGCACGCGGCAGAACTGGGCAAACGACCCATCAGGTGTTTCGTAACCCCAAATTCGCTGTGACGTCGAAAACATCGGATCGCCACCATTGCATTCTTCATCGTCGCCATCGTCCTGGTTACAATGAACAACAACTTCATCGCCCACTTTGAAGCGGGTGACCTTGGAGCCAACGGCGTAAACAACGCCAGAGGCATCAGAGCCAGCAATGTGGTATTCGGCTTTGTGATAATCGAATGGAGAGATCGGTGTGCCAAGCGCGGCCCAGACACCGTTGTAGTTAACACCGGCGGCCATCACCATGATCAGAACGTCATGGCTGTCCAACTCAGGAATATCGACAACTTCGACCTGCATCGCAGATTCGGGTTCACCGTGGCGTTCTTTGCGGATCGCCCACGCGTACATCTGTTTAGGCACATGACCAAGAGGCGGAATTTCGCCCATTTCATAAAGATCTTTTTTCGGCAAAGTTGCGTCGAAATCGATAATTTCAGCTGTCTCGGTCATTTTTATGTCCCCATTAGTTGTTCTAAGACGAAAGCGCCCCCAAACGCTTGATGTTGCCCCATTAGGCGGCAACGGTTTTGTTGCTTTATGCTGCAACGCAATACTGGAATAGACGGATTTTACTTTCTTCGCAATGCACAATTTGCTACATTCGCAAAATAAATTGGTCAATTTTGAAATAAAATTACGTATAATGATAAAAATAGCGTATTTTCAGGCGTTAGGGGAATCAGAATGAAAGATAATTTCACAGCAGGCAAAACGGGGGTTGCTGCAGGCGCTAATAATGCAGCGCACCAAAAACCTGACCGTCCCTGGCTTTTTCGGACCTATTCTGGACATTCGTCTGCGTCTGAATCCAATAAATTGTACCGGGCAAACCTTGAAAAAGGCCAAACCGGCCTCTCAATTGCCTTCGATCTACCAACCCAGACCGGATACGACAGCGACAATCCGCTCGCCAAAGGCGAGGTTGGTAAGGTGGGCGTCCCGATCTCGCATCTAGGCGATATGGAGACACTGCTGGATGGCATCCCGCTTGATAAAATGAATACCTCGATGACGATCAATGCACCGGCCGCATGGTTGTTGGCATTGTATGTGGCGGCGGCGGAACGTCAGGGCGTTGCCCGCGATAAGCTTTCCGGCACCGTGCAGAACGACATCATCAAGGAATACCTGTCGCGCGGTACGTATATATTCCCACCGGCGCCAAGCATGCGTTTGATTGCGGACATTGTCAGCTTCACGTACCGCGATATCCCAAAGTGGAATCCGACGAACGTCTGTTCATATCATTTGCAGGAAGCCGGCGCGACGCCGGTTCAGGAACTGGCCTACGCACTTGCCATTGCAATCGAAGTGTTGGATCAGGTCCGACCCTTGGTGCCAGCGGAAGATTTTCCGACGGTTGTCGGGCGGATCAGTTTCTTTGTGAATGCGGGCGTCCGGTTTGTAACCGAAATGTGTAAAATGCGCGCCTTTACGGAAATGTGGGACGACATTTGCCGGGAAAGGTATAGCGTTGAAGATCCCAAGCTGCGCCGATTCCGTTATGGTGTTCAGGTCAACTCTTTGGGCCTGACCGAGCAGCAGCCGGAAAACAACGTGTATCGGATTCTTTTAGAAATGCTTGCGGTGACATTGTCCAAAAATGCACGCGCCCGTGCCGTGCAGTTGCCTGCATGGAATGAAGCGCTCGGTCTGCCACGTCCTTGGGATCAGCAATGGTCATTGAGGCTGCAACAGATCGTTGCCTTTGAAACGGACCTGCTTGAGTACGGCGATCTGTTTGATGGCTCGCCTGTTGTCGACGCCAAGGTCGCAGAGTTGAAGGCAGGGGCGCTAAAGGAACTTGCGGAAATTGAGAAAATGGGTGGCGCTGTGGCGTCTGTTGAAAACTCATATATGAAGCGCCGACTGGTTGAGAGTAACGCAACCCGGTTGTCCGCGATTGAGCGGGGTGATCTGCCCGTTATTGGTGTCAACCGCTATACAGAAGGTGAACCTTCGCCCCTGACTGCGGGTGACGGCTCCATCATGACGGTCGACGCGTCCGCTGAACGTGATCAAATCGATCGTCTGGAGGCCTGGCGCAATGGCCGAGATGAAAACGCCGTCGCGTCAGCATTGAATGCGCTGCGTGAAGCTGCAAGTGGCACCGAGAATATCATGGAGCCCTCGATTGCGTGTGCACATGCCGGGGTCACAACGGGTGAATGGGCCGGTGTACTCAGGGACGTTTTTGGTGAGTACCGTGCACCGACAGGTGTTGGCGGGTCGGCGGCAGTTGCCGCATCCGAGATGGACCCCATTCGGACGCGAGTCGAAGCGCTCGAAAACGTACTAGGGACGCGTTTGAAAATGCTGGTTGGTAAACCAGGGCTGGATGGACATTCCAACGGCGCTGAGCAAATTGCCGTTCGGGCGCGCGATGCCGGGGTTGAAGTTGTCTATGAGGGGATCCGATTAACGCCTGCTGAGATTGTGCAGGCTGCCTTACAAGAAGGCGTGCATGTGGTGGGACTTTCGATCCTGTCCGGCTCGCACGTGACGCTTGTTGCCGAAGTTGTTGAGCGGATGCGCGATGCCGGGATAGGTGATGTCCCTGTGATCGTTGGCGGGATCATTCCGCCCGAGGATGAAAGACATCTTCTAAAAAGTGGCGTTGCTGCGGTCTACACACCAAAGGACTTTGACATCACACGCATTCTGGATGGTATCGTTGGGATTGTTGAGAACGCAAACAAAGAGGCGGCTTGAGCTGTCTCCTGGTTTCGTCTTTCCGGCGCAGGCCGGAATCCAGTACTTAGCTGACACAGATGAACGCAGATAAGCACGGATAAGGGACACGTGCATGAATATCGTCTCTCCCCAAGGAGAGGGGGCATCCAGTTGCTACACAACGTCACCCCGGACCTGATCCGGGGCCTATATTTGGATGGAAACAGTCTTCGTCAATAAACATGGATCCCGGGTCAAGCCCGGGACGACGGCGTAGTGATGATGTTGAGAATCTTAGGGTCCGTCATCCCCGCGCAGGCCGGAATCCAGAGCCATCATTATATCTGAGAGGTTGTGAAGAAAATCTACTTCCGTTTGGGTGGAATGACCTTGATCGGACCGTCTTCAATATCATGCACGGCGCGGTTTTTGACTTTAGGTTTCATCGCTTCGTGAAGATAACGCAAGACGCCGTTCTGCCGACTTTCGACAATCGGTGACCAGCTGACATAGAGACCGCCATTGCGCTCGTACTCCTGGATATAGTCATTGTCAGCGGCTTCGTCCAAGGCGGTGGCCAGATCGTTGGTGCGGCCAACATAAACCCAGCCCGGTTTGACGCCGGAATGCCAGATGACGTAGACGGCGCTCATGCCGCCAAGACCTTCTGCTACCCCTTCGATGAGGTTGAGACGATGGAACTTGCCGCGTTTATTACGTGCCCACTCCGGATCAAGCGGAGGGCCGTCGTAGGCGGCGCCTGGTTTGTTTTTCTTAAAAAGCCCGAACACCATGTTTCCCTCGATCAACAATTTGATTTCTTATTATAATTTATTCAGTCTTGCCAGAAGGTTAATAGGTTTCTCGGAACAATAAAAACGTAAACTAAGCCTTCGCATATTGAGAACGTAAGCTTATCAAGTGACGATTTGGCGAAATCAAGAATATCCGCTATTTTATCGTAGTGGAGGCTTCCAAATGATCATTGATCGAATTGACCATTTCGTTTTGACCGTGCGCGATATCCAGGCGACGTGCGATTTCTACGCCCGCGCGCTAGGGATGACAGCTGAAGTTTTTGGCGAAGGACGAACGGCTTTGAAATTCGGACAGCAAAAGATCAATCTGCATTTGCTTGGCCATGAGTTAGAACCTAAAGCCATGCATCCGACATCTGGCGGTGGCGATTTTTGTCTGATCACAAAAACACCCATAGAGGACGTTGTGCGCCATCTTGAAGCCGAGGGTATAGAAATCGAGTTGATGCCAAGCCCGCGCACCGGGGCGATGGGTCCGATCACTTCTGTTTACTTCCGCGATCCCGATCAAAATCTGATCGAAGTGTCTGTCTATGAGGAAAAACATCAATGACCAACGACGATAAAATTTCTGGCGGACCGCTTCAGGGTCTCAGGGTTCTGGAACTTGGCCACTTTATTGCTGCACCGTTTTGCACCCGTGTTCTTGCAGACCTTGGTGCTGACGTGATCAAGGTCGAACCTCCCGGACGCGGCGATCCGGTCAGGACCTGGGGTGAAATGCCCGATGGGCATAAGTCGTCTGTATGGTGGTCAGTGCATGGGCGTAACAAGCAATCGGTCACGGTCGATCTGAAAAAACCCGACGGCATCGCGTTGGTCAAAGAGTTGATCAAACACGCCGATGCCGTGGTTGAGAATTTCAAACCGGGTCAACTGGCGAAATGGGGACTTGGCCCTGAGGATATAGCGGCCGTGAACGGCGAGGCGATTATCGTACAGATTTCCGGTTACGGTCAGGATGGCCCAAATTATAAACGCGCGGCCTTCGGCGTGATTGGCGAGGCTGTTGGCGGGCTCAGGCATCTCACCGGGTACCCGGAAGATGTCTCAGACTTGCCGCCGGTCCGAACCGGTGTGTCGATCGGTGACAGTGTCGCTGGCCTGTACGGGGTCATTGGCTTGCTCGCGGCTCTGTTTGAAAAGAACGCAGGTCGGGGTCAGCCTGGCCGCCGCGTTGATGTTGCGTTGACGGAAAGTGTGCTGAGTTTACTTGAGGGGTGTCTGCCTGAGTACGGGTACTTCGATAAAGTACGCCAGCCGCAAGGCTCCACCATCCGCACCACATCCCCATCCAATGCCTACCCATCAAGCGATGGCCGCTGGTTCCTGATTGGCGCCAACTCGGACGCGCTGTTCAAGCGGCTTTGTGATGTGATGGGACGGCCTGAACTGGCAAGCGAACCCCGCTATGTCGACAATCCAAATCGGGTCATCAATGCCGAAGCTCTGGATGCCGAGATTGCGGAATGGACCAAGACATTTACGCTGGCTGAACTGGAAGAAGTGGTTGCTAGCGCTGATATTCCATCAAGCCGAATTTTTGATATGGCGGACATTGCTGTGGATGAACAATTCCTGGCCCGCGGCATGGTGCAGTCTGTCGATGATCCGAGGCTGGGCAAGATTTTACATCCGGGTGTCGTGCCGCATATGGCCGGCGGTCCCGCTGGAAAGGTTCGCTGGACGGGCCCCGAAATTGGAGAGCATAACGAAAAAGTATTGCGCGATTTACTTGGTATGTCTGATGCTGAAATCGCGCGCATGAAAGAGGAGGGCATCATATGACCACCAAAGACACGATTAACATTTGCGACGTTGCACCCCGTGACGGATTTCAGGTTGTGCAAACATGGATTCCAACCGAGACCAAAGTCGCTATCGTTGAGGGCCTCGCCAAAGCGGGTCTCAAACACATTGAAACCGGCGCATTTGTGAGCCCCAAGCATGTCCCGCAAATGGCCGACACTGTTGAGGTGCACGAAGCTGCACAAGTCGGTGATGATGTGCGCTTGACGGCACTGGTGCCGAATTTGCGCGGCGCTGAAAATGCCTTTGCTGCAGGTATCAACGATATCGCTTATGTGTTCTCGGCTTCTGAAAGCCACAATAAATCGAATGTCAGGCGTCCGATCGCGGCTTCGATTGAGGAACTGGGTGAGGTGATCGCCAAGGGCAAGGATCGTGATAATTTCAAGCTTCGCGTCAACATTGCCACGGTATTTGATTGCCCATTCGAAGGACGGGTTGACGAGGATGCAGTGTACCGCGCAATCGAAAGCGTACTGACTTATGATCAGACGATCACGCTGGGACTTTGCGATACAACGGGACGCGCGATCCCCGACCATGTGGCAGGTGTCTTTACGGCTGCGCTTGAACGGTTTGATCAGGACGACCTCGAGTGGGTTTTCCACGGTCATGATACGTTCGGTCTGGGTGTCGCCAATGCGCTTTATGCTTACGATGCCGGGGTGCGCGAATTTGATGCATCGGTTGCCGGACTTGGCGGCTGCCCGTTTGCCCCGGGCGCAACCGGGAATACGGCGACCGAGGATCTTGTGTTTACGTTCTCAAATATGGGGATTGATACGGGTATCGATCTGGCGTCCCTGCTTGATGTTGCAAACGTGGTTGGCGCGCTGCCGGATACGGACACGGGCGGACACATCCGATTTGTGCCACGCGCTCGTGCTTTGGCCGCGGCCTGATCGATAAAGAAAGACGTGTGATATCGATTTTGATCTGATCACTTTACGATTGCTTGATGCCGCCGTTCGGCTGGGGTCGATATCGGCTGCGGCGGCGGAACAGAACATTGCCGTATCTGCGGTCAGTCGACGCCTATCAGATATGGAGCATCGGCTCGGTACAGCAGTGCTTTACCGCAAAGGCCGTGGTGTTGAGCCAACGCCTGCCGGGATAACTTTACTTAAACATGCGCAAAACCTGCTTCGACTTGCGGACCGCGCGGCAGATGAAATGTCAGACTTCGCAGAAGGGGGACGCGGCCATGTGCGCGTCGCTGCAAATCCCTCTGCAATCGCACAGTTTCTGCCCAAGCTTTTTTCCTCATTCGCGACAGGCAATCCGAATGTCAAAATTGCACTTAAGGAAACTATGTCCGATGGCGTGGTGCGCGACGTCAGTGACGGCGTCGTAGACATTGGCGTGTTCTCTGAAATCGTCGATCACGCCGGTATCGAGACGTTTTCGTATTTCGAAGACAGGTTGTGTGTCATTGCGCCGCTCGGCCATCCGTTAGCAGCTCATGATAAGGTCGCGTTTCCAGCGCTTTTGGATTTTCCACATATCGCACTGGAAGATGGGAGTTCACTGTTCGCGCAATTTTCTGCACATGCTGCAGAAGCCGGCGGCGCGCTCGACGTTGCGGTTCGGGTGCGAAGCTTCGATGGTGTGCGGCGTATGGTCGGTAGCGGGCTCGGTCTTGGTGTTTTGCCGCACGGAGTCGCAGCGCCCTACGCAGATAGTG
>Ga0189287_100191_pt1 | contig 28444 bp, 29 predicted proteins | sample UW86minimetaG_FD_130319 | JGI IMG/M metagenome (GOLD analysis project Ga0189287, IMG submission 130319) | Marine microbial communities from the Costa Rica Dome - UW86 mini metaG | ecosystem: Environmental > Aquatic > Marine > Oceanic > Photic zone | place: Costa Rica: the Eastern Pacific... | reverse complement strand
TGTGTACATAATGGACTTCGATCGTGTCGCCGGGCGCCAATAGCCCCTCGTGGCCGGAGCCCACGGGCCTGTCCAGCGGCGCAAGTTCGGCATCCGTCAGCTGACCGTCATAGGCATATCCGGAGCCAAAACCCTGACCGTCCCCATTGCCGAGGAATTTGGTGAAGTCGCCTCCCCTGTGCTCGGCCCCGTTGTGCAGATGTTGAGTGCCCCTAGATTTGTAGATGCTTTGCTTGGTAATTTTGGAACCAAGGAGAAGCGCGGATGTCATCGCAGAAACGGTTTACCGACGAGTTCAAAAGGGACGCTGTGGCGCAGGTTGTTGATCGCGTCTATGCGGTAAGCGAAGTGGCTGAGCGACTAGGGGTCAGCACGAAGTCGCTCTACACATGGAAGGCACAGTTTTCGAAGCCTGCCAAGGCTCGAGAGGCGGAGGCGGATTTGACCATCGAGCTCCGTCGGGTGAAGAAGGAACTGGCCCGCGTCACCGAGGAGCGCGATATTTTAAAAAAAAAGGCCGCAACATAGTTCGCGCGAAAGGCCCGTTGAATATGGTTTCATCCGGGCTCATCGATCCGAGTTTTCGGTTCGGTCAATGTGCCGTGTGCTGATGGTCCACGTCAGCGGATTTTATGCATGGCTTAAAGAACCGTTAAGCCAGCGTGCGCAGGACGATGAACGGCAGACAGAGTTGATCCGACAGGCTTGGTGCGAGAGCGGGAAGGTCTATGGATATCGCAAGCTGACCGATGATCTGCGCGATCAGGGTGAGCAGGTTTCTGAGAACAGGGTCGCCCGGCTGGCCAGCCTTGCGGGCATCTTGGCCCAGATTGGCTACGAGCGCCGCCCGGGACGATATGGCGGGAAGCCTGCTGTCGTCGCGTTCAACACTCTGGATCGGCAGTTCGAGGTAGATGCGCCCGACAAGGCCTGGGTCACGGACATCACCTACATCAAGACCCACGAGGGCTTGCTGTATCTGTCTGTCGTTATCGACCTCTTTTCACGGCGTGTGGTAGGCTGGTCCGCGCAACCCCGCATGACGACCGACCTGGCGCTGCAGGCCTTGCTTGCAGCGGTCTGGCGACGCAAACCCAAGACGAAGGTGATGATCCATTCAGATCAGGGGACGCAGTTCACCAGCCGTGAGTGGCAGCTGTTTCTCAGTCAGCACAACCTGCAAGCCAGTATGAGCCGGCGTGGGAATTGCCACGATAACGCGGTGGCCGAGAGCTTCTTCCAACTCTTGAAGCGGGAACGGATCCGCCGCCGCACCTACCCGACACGCGACGCTGCACGGCAGGCCATTTTCGACTACATCAAGATGTTCTACAACCCGAATCGCAAGCACACGAACAACGGCATGCTGTCACCCGTTGACTTCGAAACCAGACAGCAGAAACTGAACGAAGCAGGTGTCTAGGAAACTAGGGGCACCTCAGGGTGCGCACCAGCAAGCGAGGCAGAGTAGCACATATCCCGATTACGCCCGCGCTCTCAGAGATCATCGATGAAACACCAAGAGACCGTCTTTTGATCCTTGCAAACGCGAGCGGTGGGCAGTTGACGGAGCATCGAGCGTCGGAAGGCCTGAGGCAGTGGCGGGACAAAGCCGGCCTCAGTCGAGATCTTCGATTGCAGGATTGCCGTGGCACAGCCGCAACGCGTCTGTTGAACGCGGGTTTGAGCCTGTCCGAAATCGCCAATCACATGGGGTGGTCACTGCGCCATGCGGCCAACGTGATTGAGCATTACGCACAGGTTTCACCGGCGGAAACGGACATGGTTTTAGATAAGTTGGCAAAGGCCAAGCGGGGTACAAAGTGAACAAAACTGTAAACGCACCTGTAAACGAGGCGTTTGGAGTAGTCGCTTCCTACGATCATGTCCAAGAAAATAAGTGGAGGCGAGTACCGGAATCGAACCGGTGTACACGGATTTGCAATCCGCTGCGTCACCACTCCGCCAACTCGCCGTCCAAGTGGTTGGGATCGGTTATCCGATCATTGCAATCTGTGCAAGGCCTGCCGAACATATCCGTCAGACCATTTGCGTTGCCGGCGGCCAGCGTATATGCGAAGCATACGTCGTCGTTTTTAGCACAAGAGCCCGGTAAATGACAGATTATGCCGCCCGCCGCACCGTTATGGTCGATACCCAAGTCCGCCCGTCCGACGTGACGAAATTCCCCATTATCGATGCCATGCTGGACGTCCCGCGCGAGGCTTTCGTGCCGCGTGCCCTGCGTGAGGCTGCCTATATGGGTGAAAACATCGACCTTGGCGGCGGTCGGGTGATTCTGGAGCCCCGGACATTGGCCAAGGTGCTGGATTCGCTGGATATCCAGTCGAATGAGCTTGTGCTGGATATTGGCAGTGCACTTGGCTACTCGGCTGCCGTGATCGCGCGGATGGCCGAAGCGGTCGTGGCGGTCGAGGAAGATGCCGATATTGCCGAGGAAGCACAGGGGCTATTGTCCGAAAACGGCGCCGACAATGTCATCATGCATCACGGTCCTCTGGCGCAGGGTGCGCCCGAACATGGACCTTATGACGTGGTTGTCGTGCAGGGAGCGGTTGAAAAACTCCCGCAATCCCTTATTGATCAAATCAAGGAAGGGGGACGCATCGCGTGTCTCTTCATGGAAGGTGCACTTGGAGCTGTGCGTATCGGCTACAAGATTGATGGTGCGATGTCGTGGAGATATGCATTCAACGCCGGGGCGCCTGTATTGCCCGGCTTCGAGCGCGACGCGGCTTTTGAATTCTGAACACACCGAAATCTGGGCAACGCATTGGAGAGCCAATTGAAAAGAACTGTTGCAAGACGACTCCTTGGCCCCGTGCTGGCAGCGGCCATGGCAGCGATAGCACCTGTGGCGACATCGGCAGAAACCCTTGCTGACACATTGGCCACCGCTTACCGCAACAGCGGTCTGCTGGAACAGAACCGTGCCTTGCTGCGGGCTGCCGACGAAGACGTTGCCGTTACGGTGTCGCGCTTGCGCCCGATCCTGAACTGGTCTGCGGATGTGACCCGTACTTTCGGCCGCACCCGAGGCGCGAACGGTCGTGTGTCCGTCGATTCAACGGATGCCAGCATCGGCTTGACCGCGCAGTTGCTGCTTTATGATTTCGGGCGGACAGGGCTGCAGATCGAAGCCGCCAAGGAAACCGTGCTGGCGACCCGTGAAACCCTGCGTAGCATCGAGCAACAGGTTCTCCTGCGGGCCGTGGTGGCGTTCATGAATGTCCGTCGAAACAGCGAGTTCGTGTCGTTGCGGCAGAACAACCTGCGTCTTCTGGAACAGGAACTGCGCGCAGCTCAGGACAGGTTCGAGGTTGGCGAAGTGACGCGCACGGATGTGGCGCAAGCCGAGGCGCGTCTGGCATCTGCCCAAAGCGGTCTTGCATCCGCACAGGGCAACCTTGCCCGCGCAATCGAAGAGTTCGTCAGTGCCGTCGGGCGCGAGCCGGGGCCGCTTCGTACGCCGCAAGCCATTCCGAACTTTGCCGGTGCTGCCGACGCGTCAAAGACGGTTGCGCTGCGCAACCACCCCGACATTCTCAAGGTGCAGCATGACGTTGCCGCGGCTGAGCTTGCTATCAAGGCAGCGGATGCCGCCAGCCGCCCTCGGGTGAATTTGAATGCCCGCGCCGGTGTCGAGGAAGAGTGGGGCGGTAGTGATTATGTTCGTTCGGGCAGTATCGGCGTTGAAATTACCGGGCCGATCTATCAGGGCGGACAATTGAGCGCGCTTGAGCGCCAAGCCGTTGCCCGTCGCGATGCGGTACGTGGTGGCCTGCTTCTGGCGCAACTGGCTGTGCAACAGGATGTCGGCAACGCCTATGCCGATTTGCGCGCCGCCCGGGCCAGCCGTGAGGCGAGCCAGGAAGCGGTTCGTGCGGCAACCGTGGCGTTCCGTGGCGTGCGTGAAGAGGCGAAACTCGGCGCCCGCACCACCTTGGACGTGCTGGACGCTGAACAGGCTCTGCTTGACGCGCGGACGAACCTGATTTCTGCGGAAATTGACGTCTATATCGCCGCCTATTCCATCTTGTCGTCGATTGGTCAGTTGACGGCGCGGGATCTGAACCTTGCTGTACAGACCTACGATCCGGCGGCCTACTACAACCTGGTAAAGTCAGCGCCTACAGAGATGAGCCGCCAGGGTCGTCAGCTCGATCGCGTTCTGCGCTCGCTCGGTAAAGAGTAAAACACGACCTAATCTGTTGTGCGAGCATGCTTGCGCGGGTAAGCTGACACGAGGCAAGAGTGGTGCAGAATGATGTCAGACCCCGTTAGTAACGCGGAAATCGAAGACGTGCTGTCTTCCATTCGGCGGCTGGTTTCCAGCGGTGACCGTGAAAAAAGCCATGTTCAGCTGGAAAGCAGCAACGATGTGGCTGAAAAACTGGTTCTGACGCCAGCGCTGCGGGTCGATGCATCCGATGAGTCGCAGCATGGCGACTCCGCTCCCGTCTCGGGCAATGCAGGTGTCGCGGCACTTGGTGACAAGTTCGAGTTTCGCCAATCCCAGCACGACGATGTCGATGAGACATCCGGTGATTCCGAACATTCGACGTCAAATGAGCATGATTCCGCGGGCGAAGCGTCCTCTGACCCTGAAAGCCATGATGAAGACCTGAAAAGCGATCCCGCCTCTCATGATGTGGGCGCGGCTGAGCCGGAGGACCAAGACACCGACGATCAGGGCGCGGATGCTTCAGATATGTCCGAGGGCGGGTCCGAGCCGGCGGAACAGGACCAGTCAGAAGAACTAGAGGCGCAGATCGAAGAGGCGAAGCACGAAGGTGCGGCGCTTGGAGAGCGCATTGCAGAAGTCGAAGACGCGGTCGCCGCCCGAGACGATGAATGGGAACCCGATGGCGAAAGCAATGATTTTTACGCGGGTAGCGACGTCTCGTCGATGGCATGGGAAGATTACGGTTCTGACCCCGCAGACGACGACGCGGAACGTGGCGCCACGGGGCCTGAGGTGATTTTTGCCCGCACTGGGTACGATCAACACCTGTCCGGGACGCAGCACGTGGCCGCCAACGGCCGTGCCGATTATTGGCCTGCAACCAGCAGTGATGACAAAACCGCCGATGACGATGCGATTGACCCGGATATCTGGTCGGATGACGGTGCCGCGATCATTGACGAAGACACCCTGCGCGACATGGTCAGCGAGATTGTGCGCCAGGAACTTCAGGGCGCTTTGGGGGAAAGAATAACCCGCAATGTGCGCAAGCTGGTGCGCCGCGAAATTCAGCGCGCCCTGACAAGCCAGGAATTCGACTAGACTGCGGGTTCCTCGGCCATGCTCAACAGGAGGTCGAGATCAAGATGCGTCTCGACATGCTCGGCCAGGCGATCAAGCGTCTCGTCCACACTGTCCGAATAGGTCAACCCCGTCTCCACCCCGAAATCCGACAGGAATGCCGCGCGGAATTTGTCCGACGTGAACAACCCGTGCAGATAGCAACCGCGCACGCGCCCCGACGGCGATGCGGCGCCTTCATCGCGCGTGCCGACACCCAGCCAGGCACGAGCGCAATCAGGGCCGGTCGTAACGCCCAAATGAATTTCATAGCCTGACACCGCATCCCCGGTCGGGTGATATATGGCCTCGGTCAGGGCCAGTCGTTTTTCGGGTTTCATGACGGTGACCACGTCCAGATGCCCCAACCCCTCGACCGAGCCGGGGGAACCTTCGATGCCATCGGGATCGTTGATCTCGCGGCCGAGCATTTGATAGCCGCCGCAAATCCCCAGGACATGGCCACCACGGCGAATATGCGCCTGCAGGTCGATGTCCCAGCCCTGTGATCGGAAAAACGCCAGATCGGCGATCGTGGATTTGCTGCCGGGAATCAGAACGAGATCGGCGTCACCGGGCAGGGGGGTGCCGGCCTCGATGATCTCGACGCTGACATTCGGTTCGGATGACAAGGGATCAAGGTCATCGAAATTCGCGATGCGGTTCAGGCGCGGGACGACGACCTTGAAGGCACCGCCCCGTGTCGAGCGGATGTCCATGACATCCTCTGCGGGCAGGCGCCAGGCATCGGCAAACCACGGCACAACGCCCAGTGATGGCCACCCCGTGCGTTTGGTGATCTCGATCAGGCCTTCGTCAAACAAGCTGACATCGCCACGGAACTTGTTGATTGCATAGGCTTTGATCCGTCCGGCGTCCTCGGGTGGCAAAATGTGCTGCGTGCCGACCACCTGCGCGATCACGCCGCCACGATCGATATCGCCGATCAGGACAACTGGCACGCCGGCTGCCTCGGCAAAGCCCATATTCGCGATGTCGCCGGCGCGCAGGTTGATCTCGGCGGGGCTGCCTGCGCCTTCGATGAGGACCAGATCCACGCCGCGACACAGCCTTCGGAAGCTGTCGAGCGCGGGCCCCAGAAGCTGTGGTTTCATCTTGGCGTAGTCGCGCGCACGAAGCGTCGCAAAGCGTTTTCCCTGCACGATGACCTGAGCCCCGGTATCGGTTTCGGGTTTCAGCAGGACAGGGTTCATGTCGGTGTGGGGGGCGCGTCGCGCGGCCAGCGCCTGTAGGGCCTGTGCGCGGCCGATCTCGCCGCCATCCTCGGTCACGGCAGCATTGTTCGACATGTTCTGTGGCTTGAAGGGCGCGACCGAAAGACCGCGATTCACGAAAGCGCGCGCCAGACCCGCGACAAGCATGGATTTGCCCACGTTCGATCCCGCGCCCTGAATCATGAGGGTCTTTGCCATGACGCTTCCTCCTGTCGTCGGTCTGCGCGTGATACAAACGGACGGCGGCCAAGGAAAGCGGTTCTGACACGTCGCCAGGTCATTCGCGCTCGGAAAAGAAAAAGCCCTGCCACGGAGGGCAAGGGCTGTTTCACGGTAAGCTGAAGTTGCGTTAGGCTGCTTCGGCCTGAGCGGCGGCGTTGCGACGCTCACTTTCTTCACGCGAGAGGGCAACCGAAGTCCGAACGCCCTTGCCCACGAATTCCATCAGCCCCTGAACCACGCGTTCGTTCGGATCGATACCCGCACATGACAGCACTTCGCGCCCATCACGAGACCGAGCCCACCGAGCGATCTGCTCGGGGCCATTGCCATATTTCTTGTCGTCCGCGATGGCATCGTCCAGCGCAGCTAGTACAACGGCAGCAAACAGTTTGCGGGCACGGTTGCCCTGTTCAGCATTGAAGGCTGTGCCGTCAACGAAATCCGTCATGGTTCGTCCTTGATGTTATTGCTCTTGTCTTTCCGGCGTGGCGATGGTTATGGCGGAGTTTGATCGATTCGGATAGAGCATATATGCATAACTTGTATGCACTTGGCGCATACCTCCTGGGTGCTCCACACGATATATCGTCGTCTTGCCAGCCATCCACTCCCCAGATATAGGGAGTGTGAATCCCCCATCAACCTTATGTCACGGTTTTGCCATATGCCAAAGATCAATGGAAATGAGATCAGACCAGGTAATGTCCTGGAACATAACGGTGGTCTTTGGACCGCAGTGAAGGTCGATCACGTAAAGCCCGGTAAAGGCGGAGCTTTTGCACAGGTAGAGATGCGCAATCTGCGGAACGGATCGAAATTGAACGAACGTTTCCGGAGCGCCGACAAGGTCGAACGCGTCCGTTTGGAACAAAAGGACCAACAGTTTCTTTACGAAATGGACGGCAATCTGGTGTTCATGGATACCGAAACATTCGAGCAGATCGAGCTGCCTGCCGACATCCTCGGAGAGCGTCGCGCCTTCTTGCAGGACGGTATGACGGTGTTGATCGAATACCACGAAAACGAGGCGCTTAACGCAACGTTACCCCAGAAAGTCGTCTGCAAGGTGGTCGAGACCGAACCTGTCGTCAAAGGTCAGACTGCGGCAAACAGCTTCAAGCCGGCCGTGCTGGACAATGGGGTCAAGGTGATGGTGCCACCGTTTGTCGGACAGGATGAAGATATCGTCGTGAATACCGAGACGATGGAATATTCCGAACGCGCCTGAGGGGTCGTGTCATCATGGCCGGCATCTGCGGGTGGCGGTCACTCCCGGCAAGGACAAGATCCTTGCCGGCGCACCCCTTCATCTAGCCCGGGACGTAGAAAACCGTTGCATCCCCCGCCTGTAGCGGGCCGTCAGCGCGGTCGAACCGCAGATAGGCAATGCCTTTACCGTCCGATTGCGTGAACAGCGTGCCGGCCGGTTTCCCGTTGGATACTATCTGGGTGCCAACCGGCGCCGCGCCGTCGACGGTAACGGTCGCCAGCCCCTTGCGCAGTTCTGTCTTGTGCTTCATGCGGGCGGTCACTTCCTGGCCCACGTAACAGCCCTTCTTGAAATCCACACCGTTCAGACGCTCGAACCCGGCCTCGAGAATGAATGTATCAGCGGTCAGCTCGATACCGCTTGCGGGGATGCAATGTGCCACGCGGATGGCCTCATAATCCGTGCCGTCGTCTCCGCCATCCGCACCATAAAGCCGCCAGCCCAGTGCCGGGTGACGTGGATCCGCTAGCGCGCCCTCGGGGGCAGGCCCGGTGCCGCAACTGACCTGAAGCGTGCTTTGCGTGATCGTCACATCGGCCCGCAGCTTGTACATCGTAAGCCGTTGCAGAAGCTGAGACGACAAGCTGTCGTCGACATCCAGAAGGATCCCGTCACCATGCGGGACAAGGAAGAAGTCAGCGATATACTTGCCTTGGGGCGTCAACATCGCCGCATAGACAAGACCTTGATCCAGCTTGCGAATATCGTTCGTCACAAGGCCCTGCAGGAAGTCCTGCGCCTCGGATCCGGTGATTTCCAGAATCGTGCGTGTCATTGCCACTCCCGTCAGCTTGTGCCTTGTAATATAGCTCATGATGCATGGCGCAACAGGGGGTGTGAATGCGAGCGAAACTCTCGGTGGTGATGCCCACATTGAATGCGGCGCACGGGCTGGCGCGCAGCCTGCCGGCGCTGGCAGAAGGTCTGGATGCAGGACTGATCCGCGAATTGGTCATCTCGGACGGTGGGTCCACGGATGCAACGCTTCGGATCGCCGAGGAAGCCGGGGCACTTGTGGTGTCGGGGCCTGCGTCACGCGGGGGGCAATTGCGCCGCGGGGTTGCGGCCTCGGCCGGTGAGTGGCTGCTGGTCTTGCATGCCGACACAGTGCTGCCGCCGGGTTGGGCCGATATGGTGCAGGTCCAGATGCAAAGCGGCAAGCCTGCCTATTTCAACATTCGCTTTGATACCGCTGGCCTTGCCCCGTCGCTGGTGGCTGGGTGGGCCAATCTGCGTGCACGGATCTTTCATCTGCCTTACGGTGACCAGGGTTTGCTGATGTCGCGCTCGGACCATGATGCCGTGGGCGGATTTCCAGACATCCCCCTGATGGAGGATGTGGCGATGGCCCGTGCGCTTGGGGCGCGGTTGCAGGGCCTGCCGGGGCACGTCACGACCAGTGCGGCCCGGTATGTCCGCGATGGTTGGCTGCGACGTGGGGCGCGGAACCTGTCGCTTTTGCTTGGCTATCTGATGGGGGCTGATCCCGAGCGATTGGCGCGGCGGTACTGATCCGGGGGGACGCTGCCTGCTGCAACGCGCTGGAAAGCTTCAGAAGATCGGCTTGTGCGTGGCTTCGTAATCGCGCTGCATCAAATCGTGCTGATACTCGGTTTCCAGCCAGGTCTCGAAGGTGATACCGGTCGCCTGGTGGCTTTGCTCATAGCGGTCCAGAATGTAATCCAACACGCCCGTCTTGGACCATTTGAGGTGGATATACTTCACGCCCAGCATCCTCCGGGCCTCTGATACGGGCCGTTCTTCGATCACCATCAGGTACACCGCAGCTGCAAATCCCGCGCGATCGGCTCCGGACTTGCAGTGCATGACGAAGGGCTTTTCGATCTCGCGAAAGGCGCGGATGAGGGTTTGAATTTCCGGCCGGGGTGCGGCCTGACGCGCCATCAGGTTCACATTCACAAGTGTCAGGCCAAGGTTGCGGCAGCTTTCTTCCTCGACCAGGTAATGCGCCGTCCCGCCCGCGCCGCGCAGGTTGAGGATCGTCTTGATTCCCTTGTTCTTCAGCCTGACAAAGCGCTCATGGGTCGGTTGATTCGAGCGGTATACACCCGGTGCGATTTCGTAGAAATTCGTCCAGACCTTGCGCAGAACAGCGTGGTCGAACCACAGGTTATAGATATTTGCCCGGCGGCGGTTTTCCGGTGTGGACAGGTCCGTGTCGAACGAATTGCGCAGGTTTCGTTCCCAATCGACGAGTCTTTTGAACAGTTTCATGAAAGGGAAGTGCTCCATCCGGCAGGTCCGATTGCCTGAACGCCCCATTTATGCGGCGGCGGCGCGCATGGCAAGGCGCGCGGGGCCGATTGACGGCAAGCTGATGCAAGGTAATGTCACCCCATTCATCTCAGGAGACCCCATCCCGTGAGCCTCAGCCAAGGACGCCCCTACCTGGCCATTCCCGGCCCATCCGTCATGCCCGATGCGGTCTTGCGCGCCATGCACCGCGCCTCGCCCAATATTTACGAGGGCGATCTGATCGATCTGACTGCCGGTCTGATCCCCGATCTGCAGCGCGTGGCGCGCACGTCGGGCCATGTCGCCATTTATATCAGCAACGGGCATGGTGCATGGGAGGCCGCCCTGGCCAATGTGATCGCGCCGGGTGACAAGGTGCTGGTGCCGGCCACGGGGCGGTTCGGGCATGGGTGGGGCGAGATGGCCACCGGCCTTGGCGCTGAAGTCGAGATGGTGGATTTCGGCAAGCAGAGCCCGCTTGATCCGGGCCGCGTCGAGGAGACGCTGCGCGCCGATAAATTCCACAAGATCAAGGCAGTGCTGGTCACTCATGTGGATACGTCGACATCCATCCTCAATGATGTGGCGGCGGTACGCGCCGCCCTTGATGCCACCGGGCACCCGGCGCTCTTGATGGCGGATTGCATCGCATCGCTGGCTTGCGACCGGTTCGAGATGGATGACTGGGGCGTCGATGTGATGGTCGCCGCCAGCCAGAAAGGGCTGATGACGCCACCTGGCCTGGCATTCGTGTTTTTCAACGACAAGGCAGCCGGCGCGCGCGCCGCCATGGAGCGGGTCAGCCGTTACTGGGATTGGCGGCCGCGGGCAGAGCCCGAGATGTTCTACCAGTATTTCGGCGGCACCGCCCCGACGCATCACCTGTTCGGGCTGCGCGCGGCGCTGGACATGATCCACGAGGAAGGGATCGAGGCGGTCTGGGCCCGCCATGACCTGTTGGCGCAGGCCATCTGGGCGGCCTGCGAGGCCTGGGGGCAGGATGGGCCCTTGCGGCTGAACGTGGACACCCCGGCCTGTCGCAGCCGCGCGGTGACGTCGTTGCGGATCGGGGCGCCGCACGGGTCGGCGCTGCGCAAATGGGTGCAGGACAAGGCCGGCGTGACCCTTGGGATCGGGCTTGGCATGGCCGAACCGGGGGATCCCGCATGGCACGGCTTCTTCCGCATGGGGCATATGGGGCATGTCAATGCGCATATGGTTCTGGGGATGTTGGGCGCCGTGGAGGCGGGGCTTTCGGCACTGGAGATCCCGCATGGCGCGGGGGCGCTTGAGGCTGCAGCGAGGGTGATTGCGCGGGCGTGACCGTCAGAATCGGCGCGCGATCCATGTGATCAGGAGGTTGATGCCATAGCCCGCAGCCAGCACGACGGGCCAGCCGAAGGTTGCCCATAAGACCATGAAAATCCAAAATAAGTTTACAAAGCCCATGATAAGCGCCGGCACGGTGTAATTCGGAGCTTCGGGCAGGTTACCGCGTCTCATGGCTCGATCTTAACGCAGGATCGCGACCTGTCAGCGTAAATTTTGGATCACGGATGTGTCAGGCGCGGGCGGCGGCAAGGGCCTGGGGCAGGGTTTCTGCAAGAACATCAAGGTCTTGCGGGCGGCCGCAGCTGATGCGAATGCAGCGGTCCTGCGGGGGGATCACGGGTTTGCGGACAAAGACGCCACGGGCCAGAAGGGCGTCCAGAACACGGGTCGCGAAGGCGCCGTCGGCGCCGCAATCGACGGCCACGAAATTGGTGGCCGAGGGCAGGGCCACAAGGCCGTTATCCGCCGCGATGGCGGTGATCCGGTCGCGGGCGGCGGCCACCTGATCCCTGACATGGGCCAGCCAGGCGGTATCGCGCAGCGCGGCCAGGGCGCCGGCCTGGGCCACCCGGTTCATGCCGAAATGATTGCGGATGCGGTCAAAGGCGCGGATCAGCTCCGGCGCCCCCACGGCATAGCCGATCCGGGCGCCCGCCATGCCGTAACCCTTGGAAAACGTTCGCATTCTTATCACGCGCGGGTCATCCGCGTCAATCGGGGCGGCGACGCCTGTCGGGGCGAATTCGATATAGGCTTCGTCGAGCAGCAAAAGGCAGCCTGCCGGAAGGTCATCCAGCGCGGCCAGGATATCGGCGCCGGAATGCCAGCTGCCCATCGGATTGTCGGGGTTGGCCAGGTAGACCAGTTTGGCATCAACTTCTTTCGCGCGGGTTAACAGGGCGGTGGGATCTTCGCGGTCGTCGCGGTAGGGCACCTTGTGCAGCACACCGCCGAAACCGGCGACGTGATAGTTGAAGGTCGGGTAGGCGCCGTCCGAGGTGACGACCGCATCGCCGGGCGCCACGAGAAGCCGCACGAGATTGCCCAGAAGCCCGTCAATCCCTTCTCCTACAAGGATATTTTCCACACGGGCCTGCATGTGATCGGCCAGTGCGGCGCGCAGGTCATGGCTGCTTGGATCGCCGTATTTCCAGATCTCGAGCGCTTCGGCCTGCATGGCCTTGACGGCTGCGGGCGAGGGTCCGAAGAGGCTTTCATTGGCGCCAAGCCGCGCCCGAAAGGGGGTGCCACGGCTGCGCTCGAGCTCTTCCGGGCCGATGAAAGGCACGGTCGAGGGCAGCGAATTCACGAGGTCTGTATAGCGGGGTCCGGTCATGCGGGGCAGCTAAATCCATTGCGCGGCGATGTGCAAGCCTTGCGTCCGAAGGCCGAAAAACGGCCTTCGGCATTGCGTCGGTATCACGTCGGTATCGCGTCGGTACTGCAGTGCAGCATCGCGGCGCGCGACGAAGCGTCAGCCCAGTTCGGCCAGACGGCCGAGGGCGGCGCGCAGCTTGCCCGCTTCTTCCTCGCGCAGGGCGAGGGTTTCGCGGGCCTCTTCGACCACGTCCTCAGGCGCGCTGGCGACGAATTTGGGATTGTTCAGCCGACCGCGCAGACCGCCCAGGTCCTTTTCGAGCTTGCCGAGTGTCTTCTCAAGCCGGGCCTTTTCTTCGGCCACGTCGATGATGTCGGCCACCGGCATCCCGAAGCTGCCGCCTTCGACGGCGACGGTGATGCAGCCCTTGGGCAGGGTATCGACATGGGTGAAGTCACCGATCCGGGCCAGCCGGGTGATCATCGCCTGGTTGTTGTCCCAGGCGCGCTGGCCTGCAGCGTCAAGTTCGGTGCACAGGAGCGGGACATGCAGACCGGCGGGGACATGCACCTGCGAGCGCGCCGAGCGGACGGCGTCGATCAGGGCGATCACCCAGTTCATTTCGCGGTCGGCCTGCGCATCGACCAGATCGGCGGTGGTGTAGTCGGGCCAATCGGCATGGACCAGCATCTTGGCGCGGTCGCCAAGTGTGCCCCACAGCTCTTCGGTGACGAAGGGCATGATCGGGTGCAGCAGGATCAGGCACTGGTCGATGACCCATGCCATGGTGGCCTGGGTTTCGGCGCGGGTGGCATCGTCGCCATCCAGAAGGAGCGGCTTGGAAAATTCCACGTACCAGTCGCAGACCTTGCCCCAGACGAAGGCATAGAGCGCGTTGGCGGCATCGTTGAAGCGGAAGCCCGTCAGCGCCTCGTCCACGGTTTCGCGGACCTTGGCGGTCTCGCCGATGATCCACTTGTTCACGGTGGCGTCCGGCTGCGGGATGGTGCCGTCGCTGCCGGTCGCGCCGTTCATTTCGGCAAAGCGCGCGGCGTTCCACAGCTTGGTGGTGAAGTTGCGATAGCCCGCGATCCGGTCCTTGGAGAGCTTCAGGTCACGGCCCATGGCGGCCATCGCCGTGAGGGTGAAGCGCACCGCATCGGCGCCGTAATCGTCGATCAGGTCCAGCGGGTCGAGCACGTTGCCAAGCGATTTGGACATCTTCTTGCCCTTCTCGTCGCGGACAAGGGCATGGACATAGACATGGCTGAACGGCTTTTGGCCCACCACGGCATATTGCATCATCATCATGCGGGCGACCCAGAAGAAGATGATGTCGAAGCCGGTGATCAGGACCGATGTGGGGAAGTATTTTTGCAGCTCGGGCGTGTCGTCGGGCCAGCCGAGCGTGCCGATGGGCCAGAGGCCCGAGGAGAACCATGTGTCGAGCACGTCCTCGTCCCGGGTGAGCGCCTTGCCGCCGGCCATGGCGATGGCCTCTTCTTCGGAGGCCGCGCAATATTGGGTGCCGTCCTCGTCATACCAGACGGGGATCTGGTGCCCCCACCACAGCTGGCGCGAGATGCACCACGGCTCGATGTTTTCGAGCCAGTGGAAATACACCTTGCGGTCGGCATCGGGCATGATCGTGGTCTCGCCCGAGCGCACGGCGTCGAGCGCGGGACCGACGATCTTGGCGGTGTCGACGAACCATTGATCGGTCAGCATCGGTTCGATCACCACTTTGGAGCGGTCGCCGAAGGGCTGCATGATGGGCTTGGATTCGACCAGCGGGACGACAGACAGCTCGCGCGGGTCGCCGCCTTCTTCGGGGGCGACGGGGGTGTGGGCGGCCTTGCCCAGGCGGGGATCGTTTTCGGGCACCATGACGGCCAGGCCCTCATGGGTGATTTCCTCGATCACGCGGGCGCGGGCCTCGAACCGGTCGAGCCCGCGCAGGTGATCGGGCACGAGGTTGAGGGCATCGACCTCGGACGCGGTGAAGGCGGCGCCATTGGCGATTTCCTGCGCGCGGGCGGCGGCCTCGGCATAGGGTTGGCCGTCGTCGCGCATATGGGCGCGGGTGTCCATCAGGCGGTACATGGGGATGCCGCCGCGCTTGGCCACCTCGTAGTCGTTGAAGTCATGCGCGCCGGTGATCTTGACCGCGCCCGAGCCGAAATCGGGGTCGGGGTATTCATCGGTGATGATCGGGATCAGGCGGCGGTGTTCCTTGGGGCCGACGGGAATTTCGCAGAGTTTTCCGACGATTGGCGCATAGCGTTGATCCGACGGATGAACCGCGACCGCACCATCGCCCAGTATGGTTTCGGGGCGGGTGGTGGCGATCGAGATGTAATCGCGCTCTTCCTCGAAGAGCACAGTGCCGTCCTCGTCGCGTTCGACATAGGTGTAGGTCTCGCCGCCGGCCAGCGGGTATTTGAAATGCCACATATGGCCCGGGTTCTCGATATTCTCGACCTCGAGATCCGAGATGGCGGTTTCGAAATGCGGGTCCCAGTTGACCAGCCGCTTGCCGCGATAGATCAGCCCCTTGTTGTACATGTCCACGAAGACCTTGATGACGGCGTCGTGGAAATTGCCCTCTTCCCCGGCGGGGGCGCCGGGGGCGCCGGACATGGTGAAGGCGTTGCGCGACCAGTCGCAGGAGGCGCCGAGGCGCTTGAGCTGGTTGATGATCGTGCCGCCGGACTGGGTTTTCCAGTCCCAGACCTTTTCAAGGAACGCCTCGCGGCCCAGTTCGCGGCGGCCGGGTTGGCCTTCGGCGGCCAGCTTGCGTTCGACGACCATCTGGGTGGCGATGCCTGCGTGATCCTGCCCCGGCTGCCACAGCGTGTCATCGCCGCGCATCCGGTGCCAGCGGATCAGGATATCCTGCAGGGTGTTGTTGAAGGCATGGCCCATATGCAGGCTGCCCGTCACGTTGGGCGGCGGGATCATGATGCAGAACGGCTTGGCGCCGGGTCTGGCATTGGCCCCGGCCTTGAAGGCGCCGGCCTGTTCCCATGCCTCGTAGATGCGGCCTTCGGCCTGCGCTGCGTTGAAGGTCTTTTCCATCGCCATGGTACTGATCCCGTGGTCATTCCGCTTGGTCCCGCCCCCCTTAGCGAATGTGACGCGCGAGTGGAAGCGGTTAAGGCTCAGCTGCCGCGATCCAGCTTGGTGGACAGGTGGATGAGGCTTTCGGAGCCCTTGACGCCGCGTGTCTCGCCGATCCGGTCAAGCGTGTCGTCCAGCGCCTCGGTGGTGTGCGCCTCGAGGCCGACGATCAGGTCGAACCGGCCCGAGGTGGTGTGCACGGTCTTGACGCCGGGCAGGGATTTGAGGCGGGCCAGCACCGCGGGGGCGCTGCGCGGCTCGATGCTGAGCAGGGCGGTGGCCTGCAGGGCGGCGCGCTGGCTGTCGGCAAGGCGCAGGGTGTAGCCCCGGATCACGCCCGAGGATTCGAGCCGGTCCAGCCGGGCCTGCACGGTGGTGCGCGCCAGATCCAGCCGCCGCGCCAGAAGGGCGACGGGCGCACGGGCGTTTTCGGTCAGCAGGGCGATGAGGGCGCGGTCGGTTTCGTCGATTTGCATGGTGAGCCTGTCAATCTGGCGATCATGGGAATCAGTTTATGCAAAGTGACACGCGGAATCGACGTGTTTTCGCGGCAGACTGGGATCGACAGGCAGGCGAGCAAGGGGAGCGGGATGCGCGAGACACCGAGATGGGAGACGCCGATCGCCCATATTCAACGGCACCGGCCCGACACGGCGCAGTTGTATTTCAGCCCTGCCGCCCTGCAGGGCATGGCGCGGCGCTTTCAGGCCGGGTTCGGCGGGCTGGTGAGCTATGCGGTCAAGGCCAATCCGGGCGAAGAGGTGCTGGCCAACCTCGTGGCGGCGGGTATCAGGGCCTTCGATGTGGCCAGCCCGCGCGAAATGCAGGCGGTGCGCGCGGTCTGTGGCGATGCGGTGTTGCATTACAACAATCCCGTCCGCTCGGGCGACGAGGTGGCGGAGGCGCGGGCCTATGGCGTGGCGTCCTGTTCGGTGGATTGCGCAAGGGAGCTGGAGAAGCTGGAGCGCCTGCCGAGGACCACGGAAATCGCGGTGCGCCTTGCCTTGCCGGTGGCGGGGGCGGCCTATGATTTCGGCGACAAGTTCGGGCTTGATCCCGGGCGCGCGGCGGTCTTGCTGCGGCAGGTGGCCGAGCGCGGATTTGTGCCCGCGATCACCTTTCATCCCGGCACGCAATGCGCCGATCCGCGGGCCTGGGGGGCCTATATCGAGGCGGCGGCCAAGGTGGCGCGCGCGGCGGATGTGCGGATCGCGCGGCTGAACGTGGGGGGTGGTTTCGCCTCGCATCGCGGCGGGGCGGCGCCGGACCTGGAGGCGATCTTCGCGCATATCCGCAGCGTGACGGAGCGGTCCTTCGGGGCGCAGGCGCCGGGGCTGGTCTGCGAGCCGGGCCGCGCGATGGTGGCGGATGCGCTGACGCTGGCCACGCGGGTCAAGGCGCTGCGGGCCTGTGGCGCGGTGTTCCTCAATGATGGCATTTACGGCGGGTTGATGGAGATGCGCGATATCGGCGCGCCGGGGCGGATCCGGGTGATCGATGCGCAGGGGCGTGAACGGCGCGCCGCGCCGGTGCCGCGCGTGGTCTTCGGGCCGACCTGTGACAGCCTGGACCGGCTGCCCGAGCCGCTGCCGCTGCCGGGGGATATCGCCGAGGGGGATTACGTGCTGTTCGACGGCATGGGGGCCTATTCCCGCTGCCTGTCCACCGGGTTCAACGGCTATGGGCTGGAAGATGTGGTCACGGTGGCAGATCTGAGGTGACAAGCTCTGGACATGTCCGCGCGTCCCGCTAGGGTCCGCCCTGACGATGCGGACGACATGCGAAAGGGCGGATCATGGACAAGTTCGGAAAAAGCCAGCCGGTGACACGGGTCGAGGATCAGAGATTTCTGACCGGTCATGGCCGCTATGTGGACGATATCGCCCCGCAAGGCGCGCTGGTGGCCTATGTGCTGCGCGCGTCGGTGGCCCATGCGGTGATCACCGCGCTGGATGTCGAGGCCGCGCGGCAGGCGCCGGGGGTGCATCTTGTGCTGACCGCCGACGATCTGGCGGCGGATGGCGTGACCGAGGGCATGGCGTTCAACCTCGTGCAGAACAGGGACGGCACCAAGGGCGCCGCCCCGCGCCGCCCGATCCTGGCCGAAGGACGGGTCCGCTTCGTGGGGGAGCCCGTGGCCCTGATCGTGGCCGAAAGCCTGATGGCGGCGCGCGATGCCGCCGAGCTGATCGAGCTGGACCTGGAGGATCTGCCCGTCCACATGGAGATCGGACCCGGCGGCACGGCCCTGCATCACGAGGCGCCGGACAACCGCGCCTTTGACTGGGGCATGGGCGACGAGGCCGCGGTCGAGGCGGCGGTTGCGGGGGCGGCCCATGTGGTGCGCATGAGCCTGCATGACAACCGGATCATCGCCAACCCGATGGAGCCGCGCGGCTGCTATGCCGAGATCGAGGGCAACCGCCTGCACCTGTCGGTGAACGGGCAGGGGGTCTGGGGCACCAAGCGCAACCTGGCCAGGGTGCTGGGATTGTCGCCTGACGATATCCGCGTGACCAACCCCGATGTGGGTGGCGGGTTCGGCACCAAGGCGATGGATTATCCCGAGACCTACCTGGTGGCCCATGCCGCGCGCAAGCTGGGGCGGGCGGTGCGCTGGATGGCGGACCGCACCGAGACCATGCTGAGCGACAATGCCGGGCGCGGGCTGGACCACGACCTGACGATGGCCTTCGATGCCGATCTGAAGATCACCGCCTACCGTGTGGACAGCCGGGTGGACCTGGGCGCCTATAACAGCACGATGGCGCAGGCGATCCAGTCCGAGCTTTTTTCCAAGGTTCTGATGGGGGTCTATGACGTGCAGGACACCTTTCTGCATGTCGAGGGCTTCTACACCAACACAACGCAGGTCGATGCCTATCGCGGGGCGGGCCGCCCCGAGGCGATCTATGCGCTGGAGCGGATCATGGACCGCGCGGCGCGCGACCTGGGCGTGGATACCTGGGAGCTGCATCGGCGCAACTTCATCCCGAAAGAGGCGTTTCCCTATGTGTCGTCGACGGGCGAGACCTATGACGTGGGCGATTTCGACCGGGTGCTGACCCGCGCCGAGGCCGAATGCGACCGGGCGGGCTTTGCGGCGCGCAAGGCGGAAAGTGCCGCGCGCGGCAAGCTGCGCGGCATGGGGCTGTGCTATTACATCGAAAGCATCCTCGGGAATCCGTCGGAGACCGCCAAGGTCGAGTTCAACGAGGATGGCACCGTGTCGATCTATGTGGGCACGCAATCCAACGGGCAGGGCCACGAGACGGTCTATGCGCAGTTCCTGTCGGACCAGACGGGCATCCCGGCGCATCTGATTTCGGTGGTGCAAGGCGATAGCGACCGGATCGCCACGGGGGGCGGCACCGGGGGGTCACGCTCGGTCACGACGCAGAACAACGCCACGCTGGCGACGGTCACCAGGATGATCGAGCGTTTCACGCCCTACCTGGCCGAAAAGATGGGGGTGGCGGCAAGCGAGGTGAGCTTTGACGACGAGACGTTCCGCGCGGCGGGATCCAACCTGACGCCCACGATGATCGAGACGGCGGCGATGGCGCGCGCGGATGGGCGCACCGATCTTCTGGTGCACGAGGAAACGGCGACCCTGCCGGCGCGATCCTTTCCCAATGGCGCGCATGTGGCCGAGATCGAACTGGACCCCGATACCGGCAAGGTGACGCTGGAGCGCTATACGGTGGTGGACGATTTCGGAAATCTCATCAACCCGATGCTGGTCGAAGGGCAGGTGCATGGCGGGGCCGTGCAGGGCATCGGGCAGGCTTTGTGCGAACGGGTGGTGCATGACGGTGATGGCCAGTTGCTGACCGCCAGTTTCATGGATTACGCGATGCCGAGGGCGGATGACGTGACCATGATCCGCTTTGCCACCGAGGCCGTGCCTTCGACCGCCAACGTGATGGGCATGAAGGGCTGCGGCGAGGCAGGCACCGTGGGTGCCATGGCCGCCACGGCGAATGCGGTGGCCGATGCGCTGTGGGACAGGGGGGTGCGGCAGGCCGATATGCCGTTCACGCCGCACCGTGTCTGGCAGATGTTGAACACGCCGCTTGCCGCCGAGTGAGAGGGGCGCGGCGCGCCGGCTGTCAGGGGGCTGACCGGGCCGCCATGATCAGGCAGGTGGTCGAGCCTGTGGCATGCAGCGTGCCGGTGGCGGCGCAGCGCAGTGCGCCATGGGCGACCACGGTCGTGCGGCCCGCGTGATCCACGGTGCCTGTCGCGATCACCTTGGTTCCGGGGGCGATGGCGCGGGTGATGTTCACCTTGTATTCCAGCGTGGTGTAGACCGAGCCTTGCGGCACCTTGGTCATGGCCGCACAGGCCATGCAGCTGTCGAGGATCGCGCCATACCAGCCGCCATGGACGCCGCGCATCGGGTTGAGGCTGTTGAACTCGGGCGTGCCTTCGAAGATCACGCGGCCATCCTCGGCCAGGACGGGCCGGAACCCGAGCGTTGCGCCGATGGGCGGGCCGGGCAGGCGACCGGCAACCATGTCCTGCATGAAGGCCAGGCCCGAGCGCTGCAACAGCGCGTCGAGGTCGGCAAGATCGTCGATATGGCTGGCTGTGGTCTGCATCCGTTACCCCCGGTTGGACATGCGAGGGTAACGGTAAGTCAAGCGACGCCCGAAGGGAACGCTCAGGCGACGTCGCGCAACGAGACCTTGGGTGTCACGCCAAGCGCATGGCAGACATCGCGGGTCAGCTCGGGGCGGTTGAGCGTGTAAAAATGCAGGTGCTCGACCCCGCCGTCGATCAATTCGCTGCACAGCTCGGTGGCCAGCGCCGTGGCCAGCAGATCCTGCCGGTTATCGCGGATCGCCTTGTCGAACGTGTCGTCCAGCCATGCGGGGATCGTGGTGCCGCAGGCGGTGGCGAATTTGCGCACGCCGGTCCAGTTTTCGATCGGCAGAACACCGGGGATGATCGGGGCGTCGATCCCGGCCTTGACGCAGGCGTCGCGGAACCGGAAGAACGTTTCGGCCTCGAAGAAGAACTGGGTGATCGCCTCGGCGGCACCGGCATCCAGCTTGCGCTTGAGCCAGTCGATATCTGCTTTGGAATCAGCGGCTTCGGGGTGCTTTTCAGGGTAGGCGCCGACGCGGATGGTGAACTTGCCCGTACCGGCCAATGCCTCGATCAGCTCGCAGGAATTGGCGAAACCGTCGGGATGCGGCGTGAAGCCGCCCGAGCCCTTGGGGGGATCGCCGCGCAGCGCGACGATCTCGGTCACGCCGGCCTCGTGGAAGCTGTCGGCGATGGCGAGGGTTTCTTCGCGGGTGGCTTCGACGCAGGTCAGGTGGGCGGCGACGTTGAGGCCGGTGGCCTTGTGAAGCGTGCCCACCGCTTCGCGGGTCAGCTCGCGGGTGGTGCCGCCAGCGCCGTAGGTGACCGACACGAACCGCGGATCGAGCGGGGCGAGAACCTGAACGGTGTCCCAAAGCCGGAACGAGGCCTCAAGCGATTTGGGCGGGAAGAATTCGAACGAAACCTTGGGCGATGACATGGGGGACTATCCTGCGGAATGCTGCGTTGTCCTCTTGTTGCAGGCGGGGCATTGTGAGACAACTTCATAATATTCATGGTTACAATGAGGCGCGTTAATATATGCATATCGAGCTTCGGCATCTCAAGACGATCCGGGCCATCCACCAGGCGGGCGGGATCGCGCGGGCGGCGGACCTTCTGCACATCACCCAATCGGCATTGAGCCATCAGATCAAGGGGTTGGAGGATCAGACGGGTGTGGAATTGTTCGTGCGCCGCTCCAAGCCGCTGAAGTTGTCGGCGGCGGGGCACCGTTTGCTGCGGGTGGCCGAGAAGGTGCTGCCCGAGATCGAGGCGCTCGAGGATGAGTTCGGCGGGTTGCGGCAGGGCAGTGCCGGACGGATGCATATCGCCATCGAATGCCATGCCTGTTTCGAATGGCTGTTCCCGGTGCTGGAGCGATTCCGCAAGGCCTGGCCGGATGTGGATGTGGACATAAAGCCGGGGCTGGCCTTCGACGCCCTGCCGGCGCTGCGCAAGGAAGAGGTGGACCTGGTGGTGTCTTCGGACCCCGAGGATCTGCCCGGCATCGGCTTCAAGCCGCTGTTCGATTATGAGCCGGTTTTCGTGGCCTCGAGCCTGCATCCGTTGGCCGACAAGGCCTATGTTGAGGCCGAGGATTTCCGTGACGAGACGCTGATCACCTATCCGGTCGACCGCTCGCGGCTGGATGTGTTCACCGAACTGCTGACCCCTGCCAAGGTCGAGCCGCGCGCGACCCGCCAGGTCGAGCTGACGGCGGTGATCCTGCTGCTGGTCGCGTCCAATCGCGGCGTGGCGGTCTTGCCGGACTGGGTGGTGCGCGAGGTGCGCACCAGCACCGATTACGTGACCCGGCCGATCACGGAAAAAGGTTTGACCAAAAGGCTTTACGCGGCGATCCGCGAGGATGACGCCGACAAGCCCTATGTCGCGCACCTGATCCGGCTGGCCCGCGAGATCCCGGTCAGGATGCAACGCGGAGAGGTCCAGGGGGAACGCCCCTTGTAAGCAAGGCGCGGGCGGCGTATACGCGCGGCCTGAACCGAAGGGAGCCGATACGATGCCGGGCAGTGCCAACCTCAACATCATGATCAAGGCCGCGCGCAAGGCGGGACGGTCGCTGGTCAAGGATTTCCGCGAGGTCGAGCAGCTTCAGGTGTCGATGAAGGGTGCGGGCGATTTCGTGAGCCGCGCCGACCTTGCGGTCGAGAAGATCCTGAAAGACGAGCTGATGGGCGCGCGCCCGACCTATGGCTGGCTGGCCGAGGAGAACGGCGGCGAGGAGGGCGAGGACCCGACCCGGCGCTGGATCGTCGATCCGCTGGACGGGACCACCAACTTCCTGCATGGCCTGCCCCATTGGGCCGTGTCGATCGCCTTGGAACACAAGGGAAAAATCGTTGCGGGCGTGATCTATGATCCGGCCAAGGACGAGATGTTCTTCGCCGAGAAAGGCGAGGGGTCCTGGATGAACGACAGCCGCCTGCGGGTGTCTGGACGCGGCAAGATGATCGAGTCGATCTTCGCCACGGGCCTGCCTTTCGGGGGGCGCTCGGACCTGCCCGAGACGCTGCAGGACCTGGCCCGGCTGATGCCGGTCTGCGCGGGCGTGCGGCGTTGGGGATCGGCGGCGCTGGACATGGCCTATGTGGCCGCCGGGCGCTATGAGGGGTTCTGGGAGCGGCGCCTGAACGCCTGGGACCTGGCGGCGGGGATCATCATCGTGCAGGAGGCGGGGGGCTTTGTCGAACCGCTGACCGAAGGCGATGACATCCTGGCGGATGGCAATGTGATCTGCGCCAATGAGCTGATTTTCGACAAGTTCACCAAGGCGGTGCGCGGCCGGTAACCCGAATCAGGGTTAATGCGCTGAAAAACATCTGAAAAGGCCCTTCGGCATCGCATCGGTATCACGTCGGTATCGCGTCGGTGCCGGATCGGTGGGTGTGCCGGGGTTAACGCGGCGCGCGCCGCGTTGCGGGTGAGGCGGGCCCTTGCCGGTCCTGACGGGCCGTCGCGGTGTTTTTCGGCGCGCCAGATTGGGCTGACATGTGAGAGCTTGCAGACGGCAATGGCACGGACCGGGCGGCATTTCGTGCCGAGATCTGTTCCAGGCTCGCAGATCGAGTGGGCCGTGCCATGTGCAAGCGCGCCTGCCCGCGTCGCGTCGTCGGACCGCAAACCCGTTGACAGGGTGCGAGTTTGGTCAAAGCTCGGATAAATATGTCAAAATTTGATACATAATTTCCAGAATTGAGCGCTCCCCTTCCGTGTGTGAACAAACATCACGCATCATCCGGACTTTCTGCAGCGAGCGGTAAGGTCCGTCATAGAAGCCACAAGGAGCGTTATCAAATGGCTAAAGACTTTGCGGAACTCAACCGCTTGGACCACGAGGCTGGCATTCAGGCACCTGAAGCCGGTCGCAAGCAAGACCTCGTCAACAAGTTCGTGAAAGCATGGGAAAATGAAACCGCGCGCCGCGCCGTGAAGGGCGGTACGGGGCTTTCCATGGCTCTGACCCTGGCCGCCTGTGGCGGCTCCAGCGGTGGTGGCTTTGCATTCGCGCCGTCCACGCAAGGTAATGCGGCGCCCACGACGCCGATCCAGAACCTCATCGCGCTGGTCGATGGCGGCATCACCGCAATCAGCGGCGCCGATCCGATCGTCGAAGTCGCAAGCCCGACCGCGGGCGCTGACGCCCTGTCGACGACTATCGGCGCTGGCGGTACCGGAACGCTGACACTGCGGTTCGCCGATGCCGACGACGTCGTCACGCTGGATGCGGCTTCGGATCTGAGCGGGTACGACACGCTGGCTATCGCGGCTGGTACTGTCGACGTGACCGCAGTGGACCTGACCGGTATCACATCGATCACGGTCAGCTCGGGTGTCACGCTGACCGCTGCCCAGTTCCTGGGCCTTTCGGGTGGTGTGACCGGTGGCTCGACGGACAGCTCGGTGACGATCATCGTGAGCACCGCTGCTGAAGCAGCTGATGTGATCGCTGCCGCAGCGAGCCTGTCGGGTACATTCGCGGCCAACGGCATCGTGATCCAGGGCGCCGATGGAAGCGGTATCACGGCTGCTCAGGCAGACGGGTTCACCGCCCAGCTGGAAGCTGCTATCGAAGCTGCCGCCACTGTCGAGGGGCTGCCCCAGGCCATTCAGGCCGTTGTCGACGCTGCCGCTGCGCAAGACGCTTTTGTCGAGACCGCACTGGCGAATGACGCGGTTGTTGCTCAGCTTGCCAATCTGCAGGGTGGTGCTGTTGCCGAGGCGGATGCAGTATACGCTGACGCAGACGCTGCGATTGATCTTGCTGTCACCGCCGCAGAGCAGGCAGCCAACACTACCCTGACAAACGATGGTCTGCAAACAGCCGGGTTTAACGGTGAGAACGGCGCGGCGATCGTCGCCGAGTTCGATGCCATCATTGCGACAGAAACGACTGATCTGAATGATGCGCGCGATGCGCTGAGCGCGATCGATGCCGAGCTGGTGACCTTGGCGAACGCCGTCATCGCAGCGCAGGACGCGAAGGACGCTGCGGACACTGCACAGACGGAAGCCGAGGCGGCAACCGACGCTGCCATTGCTGCTGCTGTAGATGGTACCGCCGCAAGCATTACCTTCGCCAATGATACGCTGACGATCGATGGTAACGATGATGGTCAGAATCCGGTTGATTTCGCGGAGCTTGATGTCAACGGCAACCTCGTGTTGAACGCTTCTGTGACGCTGGACGCGCAGGCGGGTACGTATACCGTTGACGGTGTCGAGTTCGCGGTGGCGGATCTGGACGCGGTTGTCACGGCAGCCCAAGCCGAGCTGGACGCGATCGCGGCTGCGACTGACGCGGGCACGTCCCTGACGGAATCTCAAACCGCATTGGACGACGCGGAAGCCCTTGCCAATGCGGCAGCCGAGGGTGAAGCGTACATTAATGCAGAGGCAGCTCTGACGGCAGCGCAAGAAGCCAAGGCTGCCTTCGAAGCCGACGTTGCGGATTATGACGCGCTGGTTGCCCTGCAAGAGCAGACCACGGCGCTTGATACGGCCGTAACAGATGCGCTTGCCGGTATTGAAAACGCACCGGATGCCGATCCTGCCGGGTTCTCGATCGATGTTGTCGGTGACAACGGAGCCGGTGCCGTTGACATGCAGGTCGGCGGGAATGCGACAAGCGCCGACGACCTCTACTTCCTGGATCTGGCGGATGCTAACAACGGAACCATCACGGTTTCCAACTTCGCATTTGACGGGCTTGACCGGATCTACACAGGTGCGGAAGGTAACTACTCCTTCGTGGAGCTGGGTGCCGATCAGGCAATCACGGATGCTGTCGGAAGTGCGACGACCCTGGAGATCTTCGCCAAGCAGAACGGCAACGATGTCGACCTCTATGTCGAAGGGATCCCGACGGCTGGCAATGGATCGACCGCTGAAGATACGACGACTGTCACGCTGACGGGTGTTGACTTGGCGGACCTTTCGTTCGATGCGGTCACGGATATCCTGAGCGCTGAGGCAGTGCCTGCCGCCTAAGGCGATGCAATCTTTGACCCCGCCGTACGCGGCGGGGTCATCGTGGGCGGCACGCCAGCTGTGACCAGTCGCAAGATGTGCCGCTTGCGTAGCGAGTTCCGCTGATTGTTACGCTCCTTTTGAAATCAGCAGCATGGGTCCTCAGGTTTTCCTGGGGGCCTTTGTACAGTGAAAAAGCTCTTATTTCCGACCTGAGGAGGCCACATGATGATCCCGACGGACGATCTGCCCGAAACCATCACCATCGGTGACCAGGAATACGTGGTCGGGCAGATGAATGATCGCGCCCTCGAACAGCTGCGCGGCATTCATTTCTGCGACCAGCAGATCCAGCAGCTGAACAACGAGTGGGCCATCGCGGATACGGCGCGGCTGGGTTACCTGCAGGCCCTGAAGCTGGAAGTCTCGCAGATTTCGCAGGCAGAGGGCGATGATGCCTGAATATGTCAAATTCGGCGGCAAGACCTACGATCTTGCCGTGCTCAGCGCGGAGGGGCGACGGACCTTGGAGATGCTGACATATACCATCGACCGTCTCGAAGAGGCGCAGCGGCGGGAAGAGGCCCTCAAGCGTGCCAAGAATTCATATGTCGCGGATCTGCGCGCCGAGATCGTCAAGGGCACTTCGGGCATCGACCTCGATGCGCTGCTTGGTGACTAACAAAAAGGACGACCCCATGCCAAAGATTACTGTGGACGGTCTTGAGTACAATACCGAAGACCTCAGCGATAACGGGAAGGCGCAGCTGGCCAGCCTGCAGTTTCTGGAACAGCAGATGGCGAAGCTGAAAAGCGAGATTGCCGTGTATCGGACGGCGCGCAACGCCTATGCGCAGGCGCTGAAGGCGGAACTGGACAAGGTGCAGCACCGTGAGACGGCTTGATCCGGTCGATGAGACCCGGATCTTGCCGATGGAACGGATCATAACGGCGACATGGTAGAAAAAGCGGCAGTGATCATCGCCCTCGTTCTCGTCTGCAGCATCGGCCTGGTGCTTGCGGAGCCGTTCATGCTGGGCGAGCCCATGGACTGGGACGAGATGCATTGATGGGCTGGTTGGGGCAGGTCTTGCGCTTTGTGCTGCTGCTGTCGGCACGCGCCGTGCTGATCGGTGCGATTGTCGGAGCTGCGGCTGCGGCATGGGGCTATTACGGGTATCAGCGCATCGGCTGCCACCCGATGTTTTCGTCGGCCAATATCGATTGCGGCACGGTGCAGGTCCTTTCGGCGGAGCATTCGCTGGCCATGGCCAGGATGTTGGCGCCGTACCAGCAGCAGCTGCAGGACAATCAAGCCGGGTTGATGCTCTATGCCGGTGTCGCCGTGCTGTCGGCGTTGATGATCGAACTGGGGTTGGGTGTTTTCGCGGTGATGCGCCGCCGCCGTGCCAGGCGGGATCTGTTCAAGGGCGCGACTGCCATGAAAGCCGAAGAGAGCCCCGGGCAATCATGACTGTTGGAAGAAAGATCCCGGTATTTGCGTTGTCCGCCACGGCGATCGCGGTTTTCTTGGGCTGCCAGCTGGTGACATTCTACCTGACGACACGAGCGGTCCTGCCGATACAGGTGTTCTCCACGCCCTTGATCGAGTTGAACCTGGTGCATTCGGAGAACCGGGGCGTGAACTTCGGATTGTTGGCCGGTGACGCGCGCAGCAATCAAGTCGTGTTGGCGGGAATTGCCCTGCTGGTCGGTGCCGTGATGGCGATGATCCTGCTGGCCAAGCGGCGCCGGTCCCACGCGATTGCCGGCGGCATGATATTCGGTGGCGCAATGAGCAATGTGCTTGACCGGATCACGTTCGGCTATGTGTTCGACTATATCAACACACCGGTGTTGGGCATGAACAACCCGTTCAGCTACAACATCGCCGACATCTTCATCGTGTTGCCGATTGCATGGTGGGTATTCAAGTCCTGAAATCAAAACGGCCGTGACCGGAACCGTCCCCGTGACGTCAGGTGCCGGTAGTGTAGTGTCCGGAAAACGGGATCGGGGTGACGGGGGCAGTGACGCTCGATCCGATCCAATTGAGGTGCTCTTCAAGCTCGTCCCGGAGTGTGTCACTCAGTTTGAGCGTCTTTCGGCTTTTCTTGGAGGAGTTGGCCACCACCAAGGACCCTTCCGCGATCCGGTCTCTGATGAAATTCTGCATCGTGAGGTTTGTGCGCCTGTTCGATCTGACACGCGCGACATAATCCCCGATGCCATAATCAGGATCGCCGTCATATGTGTAAATGACAAGGAGCAGTTCCCAATAC
>Ga0189287_100190_pt1 | contig 28688 bp, 26 predicted proteins | sample UW86minimetaG_FD_130319 | JGI IMG/M metagenome (GOLD analysis project Ga0189287, IMG submission 130319) | Marine microbial communities from the Costa Rica Dome - UW86 mini metaG | ecosystem: Environmental > Aquatic > Marine > Oceanic > Photic zone | place: Costa Rica: the Eastern Pacific... | reverse complement strand
GGTATCCGCGTTATTATGATGGTGAAGGCCGCAATGAGGTGCCGGACTCGCTGGATGCGCTGATTATCAAAGATGCAATGCAGACGTTTGAGCACGGCGAGAAGATGCAGCTGACCTATGCCGTACGGAACACAGATCGCGCCGTTGGTGCAAGAACCAGTTCTTTGATCACGCGCAAGTACGGCATGTCGACGCTCGATCATAATCACCTGACCGTTCGACTGCGTGGGTCTGCGGGCCAATCACTGGGTGCATTCGCCGTGCAGGGCCTTGCCCTTGAAGTGCTCGGAGACGCCAACGATTACGTCGGCAAAGGCTTGTCCGGCGGTACGATTGTGTTGCGTCCGCCAGTCTCCAGCCCACTCGAAAGCGAGAAGAACACAATTATTGGTAACACAGTCCTTTATGGTGCTACGGCAGGACGATTGTTTGCCGCAGGTCAGGCAGGCGAACGTTTCTGTGTCAGAAACTCAGGGGCCACAGCGGTTATCGAAGGATGTGGTTCCAACGGTTGTGAATACATGACCGGTGGTATGGTTGTGATCCTGGGTGCCGTTGGCCCCAACTTTGGCGCAGGCATGACGGGTGGCATGGCGTTTATCTATGACACTGAAGGTGCATTTGATCATCAGGCTAATCCTGAAACCATTACCTGGAACCGTGTAGAGACAGAGTATTGGCAAGACGTTCTTAAAGTTCAAATTCAACAGCATGTGAAGCGAACGCACTCGAAGCACGCTTTGCGGTTGTTGAACGCGTGGGAGCGTGAGTTGCCGAACTTCGTGCAGGTTGTCCCTCATGAGATGCTCTCAAAGCTTGAGCATCCGGTGACACGCGAAGAAGAAGCAGCCATGAAGACGGCAGGCGAATAGTACGATCAAGGTTTCCAAACCGGACGTCTCGACTTAGAATCCCCCTATGTCAAAACGACCGATCATTGGCCTGTTACTGGATTACGAGCAACAGGGCTCGTTTTCAAAACGCCCGCACTATGCGATCAGAACTGCGTACTTTGATGCCATCTGGAAGGCTGGCGGCTTGCCATTTGGCTTACCTTATGTCGCCGAAGCGCGCGGAGATTACCTGGATGCGATCGACGGCTTGATCGTGCCGGGTGGATTTTATCCATTCCCACCAGAGATTTATGAGCGCCCAAAGGACGATAGCCCGGTTCATCCGCGCTTTGAATTTGAGCAAACGCTTATGATTCAAGCCTTGGATCAGGACCTGCCCACATTGGGCGTATGTGCTGGCTTGCAAGTCATGGCCGTCGCCAGAGGCGCAACAATTTGGCCAGATATTGCAAATCAACTGGATTGTGCCGTCGATCATCTGAATGAAAAACCCGCCGAAGAGACAGCCCACACAATTGCCATAGAACCAGGGACAAAATTATTTGAAATCGCCGGATCGACAGAAATCTCTGTGAATACGGCACACAATGAAGCCCTCCGCCATATTCCCGATTCAATTTTGGTCAGTGCACGCGCACCCGATGGCATTGTTGAAGCCATAGAACTTCCGGATCGGCGCTTCGCGCTTGGCGTTCAGTGGCATCCTGAATTTTTCCTGGATGACGGTGACCCCAACCTCGGGCTGTTCGAAGCTTTGGTCAAAGCTGCCGGAGATACTCATTGAGCGATACGACCGGACACGTTATCGGCGTCGCAGGCTGTGGGAACATGGGTTTGCCGATGGCGGAATGCTTGTTGGCTGATGGCCATGATGTTTGGGGGTTTGATATCAAACCCGTTGCAGCATCCGACAATCTTAAAAATCGAATGATTGGGGATGCGGCAGCTTTTGTAGCCAAAGTGGACACGGTCATTTCCGTCGTGCGGGATATCGCCGAAACCGATGCGTTACTGTTTGATGATCAGGCCATCATGAGCGGCCTGGATTATCCAAAACGTCTGATTATCTCATCGACGTTATCGCCCCGCTTCATTCGGGAACTCAAAAACCGTTTACCGGAAGATGTTGACCTGATCGACGCGCCTATGTCGGGCACAACATACCGAGCGAAATTGGGCACGCTGACCTTTATGGTCGGCGGCGATAAAGCGCCCGTTGACGCCATGATGCCTGCGTTCAAATCTATGGGCGCCGACATTCATCATCTGGGCGCGACCGGAGCGGGCGCAGCTTGCAAAGTGGCAAACAATCTGTGCGCAGCTGCCGGGATGGTTGCGGTACGGCGCGCGTTGGCAGCCGCCGCCGGGTACGGGATTTCTCAAGAGAAAATGCTTGATGTGATGCGCACAAGTTCCGGCAGCACCTGGTATGGTGATCATTTTTCAGATATCGACTGGGCCCGCGAAGGCTATGCGAAAACCAACACAATGGGTATTGTCGAGAAAGACGTGAGAAGTTTTGTTGATGCTTTAGGGGGTCTCGATAACATTGAGCCTGGCCCCTTAGAAGACGCAATTATTGCTGAAATTCAAAAGCTGGAACCCCTGACATGAGCGCGCCCGGCACACGAAACTATTTGGTGGCGGCGGCTGGTGTGTCTGCACTTCTTGGCGTAGCTATTGGTGCGTACGGTGCGCATGGCCTGAATGCAAACGAGAGCCTGACGTCGATGTGGGAAACAGGCGTTGCATATCAGATGTGGCACGCGCTGGGCGCATTTGCCGCAAGCTGGATCGCGTCGACGCGTGAAGGGCTTACACGGAAGATTGTGACCCTGTCGGGGTGGGGCCTTGTGCTTGGATCACTAGGTTTTTCCGGCTCGCTATATGTCTTTATTATAGATGGCACTTTTCCGGTGCCAATGCTGGCGCCTGTCGGTGGGACCGTGATGTTGCTGGGGTGGCTTGGTATTGTTTACGGTGCGCTACGCAAGCAATGACCACGTGAGAGGACTTTAGACACATGCGCAGACGGGTTTTCCTTCTTCTAGACGCAGGCCATGAGCACGAGCCCATGGCCAAGGCCGTTGATTGTTTTTTGATCGTCCTGATTTCTTTGAATGTCATCGCCGTCATGATTGAGTCCATGCCGGGGGTCTATGAGGCACACCAGGTCCTTTTTGACCGGTTTGAGATTTTCTCCGTCGGATTTTTCACGATTGAGTATATTTTGCGGGTCTGGTCGTCCGTTGAGAATGACAATCCGCGCTTCAAGTCGCCAATCAAGGGTCGGCTTCGCTTCATGATGACGCCGCTTGCGCTTATCGATCTTATCGTGATCCTGCCATTTTATATCAGCGCACTTTTCGGCTTCGATCTGAGGATGTTGCGAGCGCTGCGTTTGCTGCGGGCCTTTAGACTGACGCGATATGCGCAATCCATGAACTTGTTGCTGCAGGTTCTTCGCGACGAAGGGCCGATTATTTCAGCGGCATTGTTTGTTCTGTTGATGCTGATTTCAGTTGCGGCCAGCGTCACATACCTCGCAGAACATAAAGCGCAGCCAGAAGCCTTCGCATCCATTCCCCATGCGCTCTGGTGGGCCGTGATCACCATGACAACCATTGGATATGGCGACGTTGTACCAATGACATTAATTGGCCGCATATGTGCAGCGGTTATTGGAATTGTCAGCGTTGGCATGGTGGCTTTGCCAGCAGGCATACTGGCATCGGGCTTCAATGAAGCGCTGCACAAACGCAGGAAACAATACGAGCAGGTTGTCGACAATGCACTTCAGGACGGTGTTATCGACGCGACCGATCACGAACAACTTCATCTTATGCAGCATGAGCTTGGATTATCACCACATGAGGCGGCGAACATGCTTAAGGCTGGCTATCGCAAGATTTCTGCAGGGACTGAAATCTGTGATAAATGCGGCAAGACCGTTTTACGGCCAATTGATCCTGATGATACCAGTGGATCAAGCCATCGGGTTTCCAAGTTTGGGTGAGGATTTGAATTAAGCAACGGCTCGAATGCGTCTTTCCTCAAATCTAGTCACCTTTGAGCCGCGAGGCTTTGCAATTTCCAATCCGCCTGCACGAAATGAACGGCCAAGTTCTCCGGCAATTGCGAGCGCCGTTCCATGACATGATGTTGGCAATAACCATGAGGCAATCGCATTGGCGTGACCTCGGCGATCATGGAGGACTGCCCCAATTAATGCCAACAACGCGCGCTCGTCTGCTGTTGCCCCTTTGTTGCCAGGATGCATTAGATAGAACGTTCGGCGTGCGTGAAGGCCCAGAACGTGCGCCAGAAACTTCACAGCCTTCCCGGCACGATCTGCATGCGGTGCACCGATCTCGCGGGCGATCAATCTGCGCAGATAGGTATAGTTTTCAGGGCTTTGCGACCATAACCGAAAGCAGTCCAGTAGCAATGATTCGGCGCGACAGAACCGTGTTTCATCCAGATTTGAAGGGTTAACGTAAGCCCGTTTCGTAAGTGACATAGAGGATCTCCCTGTTTGAATAGAAACAGAGATATCATATCTTTTTCTAAATGCAAATGATAATCATTATTAATAACTATCTTCTAATGATGATCTTTGAGGACCTTCCCAGCAAAATAGAGTGACCCGCAAATGAGCACGCGAGACGCACCCGAATAACTTTTTGCGATTTCCTGAGCCGCCGAAAGTGCGTCATCGCTTACCGCCGCCTTCAATCCGACAGATGATGCCATGTCGCAGAGTTCGGTCGCCGGGACAGCTGCCGCCTCATCTGGGATCGTCACGCAATGAACACTTGCCGCGACATCGGACAAGGCACGAAAGTACCCCTGTGGTTCCTTGCTGTTTATCATCCCTGTGACAAGGTACAGCGGCTGGTCCATCCAGTTTTCGCGGGCATGTTCAGCAATGATCTGTCCCGCTGCGATATTGTGACCGCCGTCCAACCAGACTTCACAATCGTCCGGCAATGCGTCCACGATAGGGCCATGCCGCAAACGCTGCATGCGTGCGGGCCATTCAACATTCTCGAGACCTGATGCGATATGCGCTTGTGACACATTGAACCCGTCCAGACTGCGCGCCATCACCGCGGCTTGTGCGGCATTCATAATTTGATGGGCACCGGGAAGGGCCGGTCTTGGCAGGGTCATTGTCTCACCCAGATGTTCAAGCACCAGTCCCTGGGCGTCTTCATGTGCGCGCCAGTTCACACCACATTCAACCAGCGGAGCTTGCTTCGCATCCGTATGTCCGACAATCACATCCATCACTTCCGAGCGCTGTGGACCCACCACGCATGGCACACCTGGTTTTATAATACCCGCCTTTTCGGTCGCAATTTCCGCAAGCGTATCACCGAGGAATTGTTGATGATCCAGCGATACCGGGGTGATCGCCGTCAACGCAGGCTTTGGGACGACATTTGTTGCATCCAACCGCCCGCCCAGGCCATTTTCCAATAACACGATATCGGCCGGGATACGCGAGAACGCAATGAACGCCGCGGCCGTCGTGATCTCAAAAAAGGTAATTGGCAATCCGTCATTTGCGGTTTCGCATTCAGCCAGTACGTCTTGCAGGTACTCTTCTGATATCACGTCACCAGCGAGGCGGATACGTTCATGGAAATCGACAAGATGTGGTGATGTATAAACGTGTACACGGTATCCAGCGGCTTCCAAAATTGCCCGCAAGAATGCAAGCGTCGAGCCTTTGCCATTCGTGCCTGTGACATGAACAACGGGTGGCAATGCGCGCTCGGGGTTCCCAAGAGCAGCCAGAAGCCGCTCCATCCGGCCCAAAGACAAATCAACAAGTTTTGGATGTAGCGATAAAAGACGTTCTAGCGTCGTATCACTTTTTGCTTTTGCCACGGCTTTCGTTGCCGTCCTTTTTACTATCGGCGTCCGGCTTTGCAGGACGGTCATCCACGCTCACGGGGGGTAAAATTTCAGCCTCCACGATCGCAGTACTTTCTGCGGTCACCGTCAGCGGATCACTAGTTTTACCCGGCACCATCAACAGATTGATGACCTTCGCCAATTCTGCACGGAGGTCTTTTCTCGGCACCACCATATCGATCATGCCGTGTTCAAGCAGATATTCAGCGCGCTGGAACCCTTCAGGCAATGTTTCGCGGATGGTTTGCTCGATAACACGCTGACCCGCAAAACCAATGACGGCACCCGGCTCAGAAATATGAATATCACCTAACATCGCCAACGAAGCGGTCACACCGCCCGTTGTTGGATCACAAAGAATTACAATGTAGGGCAGTCCGGCTTCGCGCACTTCCTCAACAGCAATTGTTGTTCGTGCCAGTTGCATGAGGGAATGAATACCTTCCTGCATCCGTGCGCCGCCCGATGATGTCAGCACTACAAGCGGTGCGTTCTGCTCTACGGCAATACGAGCAGCCTTGATGACACCATCACCCACGGCAAGCCCCATTGAGCCCCCCATGAAGGCAAAGTCAAAAGCCGCCATCACCGTTTGCGTCCCACCAACTTTGCCATGCGCAACCATGATCGCATCATTGCTTTTGGTTTTCGCTTTGGATTCTTTCAGGCGATCCGTATAGCGCTTGATGTCACGGAACTTGAGCGGATCCGTGATTGGCGCAGGCACGTCGACTTTTTCGAACACACCGTCATCAAACAGCATTTCAAGGCGCTCTTGTGCGCCAAGACGCATATGATGATCACAGTGCTGGCAGACGCGTAAATTTTTTGCCAGATCGCGGTGGAAGATCATCTGTCCGCAATCCGGGCATTTATGCCATAGGTTGTCTGGGACCTCTTTGCGACCGCCGACAAGCTTCTGCAGCTTTGGACGAACGAAGTTTGCAATCCAACTCAAGAGACGGCCCCCGACTTCTTTGCACTCCGCACACCATCGGCGAGTGCCTTGACCAGATCAAGGACTGCATCAACTGTCCCTGGCCCCGGTTTGCCATTATCATCAAGGTTTGCGGTGATCTGGTCAACCAGTGCGGAGCCAACAACTGCTGCGTCTGCAACAGCCGCAATATCAGCAGCCTGTTCGGGCGTACGGATACCAAAGCCAACGGCAACCGGCAGATCAGTCTGTGCCTGAATTCGGCCCACGTGCCCTGCGACGTCCGTGGTCTTGGCAGAACTGGTCCCCGTGATACCTGTAATTGAGACGAAATATACAAACCCACTGGCATGCGCCAGCACCCGCGGCAACCGTGCATCTGTTGTGGTTGGCGCTGTCAAATAGATGAAATTGATACCAGCTTCCAGCGCAGGCAAGCACAACTCATTTTCTTCTTCAGGCGGCAGATCAACAACGATAAGACCATCAACACCAGCTTTTTTGGCATCCGCCAGAAATACATCAACGCCATAGATATAAATCGGATTGTAGTATCCCATCAGTACGATTGGCGTCTCGTCGTCGTCCTTTCGAAACTCAGCAACGATGCCCAAGGTTTTACGGAGGGTCATACCTGCTTTGATCGCGCGGAGGGAACTGGCCTGAATTGCCGGCCCGTCAGCCATCGGATCTGAGAACGGTACACCAATTTCGATCATGTCAGCGCCTGCGTCGGCAATCCCTTTCAGGATCTGCACAGAGGTTTCAAGGTCCGGGTCTCCCGCCGTCGTGAAGGTGACAAGGCCCGCGCGGCCTTCAGACTTCAATTTTGCAAAGCGCTTGGCGATACGTGTTTCTGGGGTATTCGTCATTTTGTCACTCACATATCAAAGCCAAAGCGCTCGGCCACGGCGAAAATGTCCTTATCACCACGACCGCACAGGTTCATAACCATCAAATGATCACTTGGCAGGTCGGGTGCGATTTTCGCCACGTGTGCCAGCGCATGACACGGCTCAAGCGCGGGAATAATCCCTTCCTTTGCCGTACATAACTTAAAAGCTTCCAGCGCTTCGACATCGGTGACGGAGACATACTCGACCCGGCCAATGTCTCGAAGCCATGAATGCTCAGGCCCGATGCCAGGATAATCAAGACCCGCCGAGATGGAGTATCCGTCTTTGATCTGGCCTTCGTCGTCCTGCAACAAGTACGTCCGATTGCCATGTAAGACGCCCGGGCGTCCACCATTCAAGGATGCACAATGCTCACCTGTTTCGATACCATGTCCCGCCGCTTCAACGCCGATGATACGCACGCCATCGTCGTCCAGGAACGGATGGAACAGACCAATCGCATTGGAGCCACCACCAATGGATGCGATTAAGGAGTCGGGCAGCCGCCCTTCCTGTTCATGCATCTGCTCGCGGGTTTCATTGCCAATCACGCATTGGAAATCCCGCACCATCATCGGATACGGATGCGGCCCGGCCGCCGTCCCGATCAGATAATACGTGTCTTCAACATTGGCGACCCAGTCCCGCAGTGCTTCGTTCATCGCATCCTTGAGAGTGCCTGTTCCAGCCGTTACCGGCACGATCTCAGCACCCAGCAGCTTCATCCGAAAAACGTTGGGCTTTTGGCGCTCAACATCGGTTGCCCCCATATAGACAACGCACGGCATGCCATACAGTGCACAGACAGTCGCGGTGGCCACACCATGTTGCCCGGCGCCAGTCTCAGCAATAATCCGCTTTTTGCCCATTCGTCGGGCCAGCAAAATCTGACCAATCGTATTGTTGATCTTGTGCGCACCCGTGTGATTCAACTCATCGCGCTTGAAGAATATTTTCGCGCCGCCGAAGTGCTCTGTCATCCGTTCAGCAAAATACAACGGTGACGGACGCCCGACATAGTGCTTCATCAAATGATCAAATTCTGCCCAGAAGTCATCATCATTACGGGCAGTCTCATAGGCCTGCTCGACCTCAAGAATGAGCGGCATGAGCGTTTCCGCCACAAACCGACCTCCGTAAATTCCAAAGTGACCGTTCTCGTCGACACCACTTCTGAGCGTGTTTAATTTGTTCATATCTCAACCCTTCCTCAAGCGCCGCAATTTAGCCGTTGAACGCCCGGTTTAACAGAGCTTTCTCGCAATCTTGGACGTGTTATGCCTGTTTTACGGCAGCGATGAAATTCTGGATTTTTTCGATGCTTTTCTGACCGGGCGCGTCCTCAACACCGCTGGAGACGTCCACCATCGGCGCATGGGTTGCCTTGATCGCCGCGCCAACATTGTCAGCATCAAGCCCCCCTGCCAAAAGCCAGGGCACTGACCAATTTTCGCCTGTCAAAAGGCTCCAGTCAAAACGAAGCGCATTGCCGCCGGGTCTCGTCGCATCCTTGGGCGGCTTCGCATCAAACAACAGCATATCGGCTATGGGCTCGAAAGCGTGGGCCGCAGCCACGTCGTCCTTTGTCGCAATGGGCAAAACCTTGATCACATCAAGGCCAAACTTTTCTCGGATACTCTCAACGCGCGCAGGCGTCTCGTGACCATGCAACTGTAACGTATCAACGCCTGCGTCAGACACGATTTGGCTTAACAATTCATCGTCCGCATCAACCGTAAGTGCGACTTTACGTACGTTCGCAGGTACTCGCGCCGTCAATGCTGCCGCCTGTTCTATCGTGACATATCGGGGTGAGCGTTCAAAGAACACAAATCCAGTCAGGTCGGCCCCTGCATCAACCGCAACACCAACGTGTTGCGCTTCGCTCAGGCCACATATCTTTACGCGCGTATCCATTAAGGTCTCCAGAATTGACTGGATTAAAGGTCCGCCAGCTCGTCAGCAATACGCTTTGCTGCAGCAACGGGATCATCTGCACCCGTGATTGGTCGCCCAATCACAAGATAATCTGCGCCATCACGGATTGCATCGGCAGGGGTCGTGATCCGCTTTTGATCGCCTGTCGCTGCCCAATTTGGGCGAATTCCCGGGACAACCAACTTAAAATCAGCGCCACAAACGGCACGTATAGGCTTGATTTCGCGGGGGCTACACACAACGCCATCAAGGCCGCATGATTTTGTAAGTGATGCCAGATGCACAACTTGGTCCTCGGCGGTTTTATCGACCCCCAATTCGTGCAGGTCATCATCGCCCAGCGATGTCAGCACTGTGACGGCGATCAGCATCGGCTTATCGCCTGACACGTCTTCCAGCGCCGCATGCGCCTTTCGCATCATTTCTGAACCACCACAGGCATGCACATTCAAAATTGACGGCGACAAAGGTAACGCTGATCGAATGGCACCTGCGACCGTATTTGGAATGTCGTGAAACTTTAAATCGAGGAAGACAGGCATGCCCACATCTGCAAGCGCGCGCACGCCATCGGGACCATTCGCCACGAAAAATTCTTTGCCAAGCTTTACACCGCCGACGTGGCCAGTGAGTTTTCGAGCAAGCTCAAGAGCACGTTCCGTATCGGGTGTGTCCAAAGCAACATATATGCGTTCGGTTGGTGTCAGTGTCATAATGGCGACGGTTTAACCTTCCAAGCGCTTGTAGGCAAGCATTGCCGCAGCCAGATCCTCAATTGCCGTGCCCGCGGACTTGAAAAGTGTAATGTCTTCAGGTTTTCGGTCCACGCGAACCTTACCGGATGCCAAATCAAACAAGTCACCTAAAACATCGCTGTCGGAAATGACGCCACGGGCCAGCGGATCACACAAATCACCGGCTTCCTTGGTCGCACCGGCGCGCGTGTCACAGTATATCTTTGATCGCAGCAATACGGCATCATCAGCTTCACGCATATCAGGGCGAAACGCGCCGACCAGATCAATATGTTGCCCGGGGCGGAGCCAATCACCTTTGATCAAAGGCTCTTTGGAAAGTGTCCCGGCAGAAATAATGTCCGCCCAACAAGCACTTTCCGCCAGATCATCCGCGACAGAGGCATTCAGGCCGGCCTTGTTCAAATCATTTACGCAGGTTTGCGCATTCGATGTGTTTCGTCCCCATACCCGCACTTCAGATATCTCGCGCACAGATGCATGCGCTTGGGGCAGGTGCTGCGCCAAAACGCCGCTACCTATCATAAGCAACTTGCTCGCGTTCTCAGGGGCCAGATAGCGGGTCGCGACAGCGGATGCAGCGGCGGTCCGTCTTGCAGTTAACTCCGGACCGTCCATTAATGCCAAGGGCTGACCCGTTTCCCGATCAAACAATTGATACGTCGCCTGCACAGCGGGGAGCGATTTCAGTGCGTTATCCGGGGCAACAATCACCGTTTTCACACCTAGAAACCCATCATCTGACCAGGCTGGCATCAGAAGCAATGTCGCATCCTGTCCATCTTTTACATCAATATTATGATGAGCACGAACAGGTACGGTGAAACCGCCTTTAAATGCAGCGTCAGTCGCATCAACAAGATTTAAGTATGGGAGAGCGTCACGAAGCGCATCAGCGTCGAGTAGTTTCATCGACCGCGATTAACCCTTGGTTGCCGATGTGAGTAAATTCTTATCGTCGCTTTCGATGGACTCTTTAACGTCCTTAAGTTCCCGTTCGCGGTCATGCAGCGTGTTTTTCAAAGAGCGCAATTCGCGTTCAGCGGTTTCAGCACGCCAGAGCGCATTCCGCGCCTTTCTGCGCTGTGTGCTGGCGGATACCCAAGCGACAATCCCGCCAAACAAAAACCCAAAAATAAAAACCGCAAGAACCAGCGTAAAAACCGGCACCGTAATCTCGTTTGGCAGAGGCCACAGATCCAGTGAGACCAAATCACGGTTCACAGCTGAAAATACGATCACCACAAGGGCGAATGGGATCATAATGATCCAAGAAATAATGCGTTTCACGCTTTTGCCTCTGTCGTTCGCCACGTTGTCGCGATCAACACCTGAACTTTGTTAACCGTTGTTCAACCGTTCGCGAAGCTGTTTGCCTGTTTTGAAGTAAGGAATGAACTTCTCATCGACGCTCACGGACTCACCCGTCCGTGGATTGCGTCCCACCCGTGATGGCCGGGCTTTAACCGAAAATGCACCAAAACCACGAAGTTCCACGCGATCACCCCGAGAGAGCGCACCCGTGATCTCTTCAAAAATTGTTGAGACAATGCGCTCGACGTCACGGTGATAAAGCCCCGGGTTATCGGCTGCTAATTTCGCAATGAGCTCTGACTTTGTCATCCTCAACAATCCTCCCAAGATATACGACGAGCTACCCTATTGCCCTTCGCTCATAGAAGGGTGCCAAAGGGCTTGTATGCCGTCAAGTCTAAGTCTTTCTGTCCAAAGTGATTTCCCAAACACAGATGCCGCCAAAGAAGACGCACCTTCGCGCCACCAGGCCAACGAATCTTCGGGTTCCCAATCGATCAAAGGCAAATCAACCGATACGTCATGCGTCACCTGAAGCCATGCACGTGCCGAATTGACGTCACCGATTTCATCAATCAACCCAGCTTCTAGTGCTGCGCCGCCAATCATGATCCGACCATCGCCAGAACGCTCGCGTACCTGTGCGATACTGAGATCCCGGCGCTCAGCGACCATTTCCATAAATCGCATATGCAACGCATCAATCACTGTTTGCAACTGCCCACGCGCAGGCGCACTGAGAGGCTCCATCGGATTTGGCGTCGCTTTTAACGCACCACTTTTTAGAATTTCAGGCTTAACGCCAATTTTATCCATAAGCCCCGTCACATCAGCAGATTGCATGATGACGCCAATGGATCCGGTAATCGTGCCGTGCCCCGCATAAATACGGTCTGTCGCAATGGCCGCCATATAGGCCCCACTTGTCGCAAGGCCGCCCATGACACCGACAACCGGTTTATTGGTACTGATCCGGCGGAGGGCGTTATAAACCGCTTCACCACCTGTAAAGGTGCCTCCCGGGCTTGATATTTCAACGATCAGTGCTTTCGCCGACGCGTCGTCATTTATCGCATCGAGCATATCAAGAAAATCATGATCCTCGACAATGACGCCATCCAGAGAAACACGTGCAACATGATCTTCTTGTACAAGCACACCGGTGTCTTTGACGGACACAAGGATCGCCAGCGCGAAACCAACAACGGCCAGAAGCCGCCATATCGTCAAATGTCGGCGTAACCGACGAAGTGCAATCAATGAATCGCTATCAAGCGCTGAGCCCATTTTGGCGTGTTCCTCTAACGCAAAACCAGAACGGGCGGCTCAAGAGCCGCCCGCCAGTTGGTCTTAGTCTTTCGACTTTTCAGCGTCATCAGCTTCTTCGGATGCTTCCGCTTCAGCTGGCTCTTCGGCTTTCGCAGCTTTCTTCTTAGGAGCTGCTTTCTTTGGCTTTTCAGCTTCGGCTTCTGGCGCAGCTTCATCTGCGTCCTGGTTGCCGGCAAGTGCTGCACCCAGGATATCACCCAGTGTCGCACCTGAATCGGTGGAACCGTATTCAGCCATTGCTTTCTTCTCGTCTTCAACTTCGCGAGCTTTGATCGAGAGAGTCATGCGGCGGCTTGATTTATCCACCTGCGTGATCTTCGCATCAATTTTCTCACCAGCCGCAAAACGATCCGGGCGTTGCTCGGAACGATCACGAGACAGATCAGCCTTACGGATGAAGCCTGGCACCGTGTCATTAACCAGAACTTCAACACCATTGTCCTGAATTTGCGTGATCGTACATGTCACGACAGCACCCTTCTTTAGGCCGTCGAGTGCGCCGCCGACAGGATCTTCACCCATCTGCTTGATACCCAGTGAAATACGCTCTTTCTCGACATCCACATCAAGGATCTTGGCCTGAACCATGTCGCCCTTGTTGTAGTCAGCAAGTGCTTCTTCACCAGCCTTGTCCCAGCTGAGGTCAGACAGGTGCGCCATGCCGTCGATATCACCGTCGAGGCCGATAAACAGACCAAACTCTGTGATATTGCGAACTTCACCTTCAACTTCGCTGCCGACAGGGAACTTGACCAGGAAGTCAGCCCATGGGTTTTCCATGCACTGTTTGAGACCAAGTGAAATACGACGCTTTTCAGGATCCGTATCCAGAACCATGACTTCGACCTCTTGTGAGGTAGAAACGATCTTGCCCGGATGAACGTTTTTCTTGGTCCAGCTCATCTCAGAGACGTGTACCAGACCTTCAACACCAGCTTCGAGCTCAACAAACGCGCCGTAATCGGTGATGTTCGTGACGCGACCTTTGAGTTTCGCACCAACTGGGTATTTGCCGTCGATACCTTCCCAAGGATCAGCCTCAAGCTGCTTCATGCCCAGCGAAATACGCTGTGTCTCAGAATTGAAGCGGATGACCTGAACTTTAACTGTCTCGCCAACCTGCAATGCTTCTGAAGGATGGTTGATACGCTTCCAGGCAATGTCAGTGACGTGCAACAATCCGTCAACGCCACCCAGATCAACGAACGCGCCGTAATCAGTGATGTTCTTAACAACGCCATCAAGGACCTGGCCTTCGACGAGGTTCTGCATCAATTCCGAACGCGCTTCTGAGCGTGTCTCTTCGAGAACCGCACGACGTGACACAACAATGTTGTTACGTGCCTGATCCATCTTGAGGATCTGGAACGGCTGAGGTGTGCCCATCAGTGGTGTGATATCGCGGACCGGGCGGATGTCGACCTGGCTGCCAGGCAAGAATGCAACAGCGCCAGAAAGATCAACAATGAAACCACCTTTGACGCGGCCAAAGATAACGCCATTGACGCGCTCGGCCTTGGCAAATGCTTTTTCCAGTTCTGCCCATGCTTCTTCGCGGCGCGCCTTTTCACGGCTAAGGCGGATAATACCATCGCGATCTTCGTAGCGTTCTACGAATACGTCGACTTCATCGCCAGGATTGATATCCAGCGGCTGGCCCGGGTTGCCAAACTCTTTGGCTGGCACGCGGCCTTCAGACTTGAGGCCCACATCGACAACGACAACATCGCTATCAACGGAGATTACGGTGCCTTTCAGCACACGGCCTTCAAAGCCATCATCTTCAGTACCCAGTTGTTCGTCCAAAAGGGCAGCAAAATCTTCAGTCATGTTGGGAGCCTCGGTAGAGGCGTCAGAGGTAGCCATAATAATAACGTTCCTTATGTATCGTTTCTGGCCGACCGGTTGTTTCCGGCGGTCTTTACTCAAATAAACCCAAGAGCCTATTGCGGCCCTTGAGCGGTTCAGGTGTCATCGACAAACGATGACGATCGTCTCGTTGGAAAAATTAACCCCGCTTCGCGACAACAATGTCACAAGCTTGTTCGAACACTTCATCAGCATTCAGACCTGACGTGTCGATCACAGTCGCATCGTCAGCGGGTTTCAAAGGCGCAACGGCACGGGAAGAATCCCTTTCGTCGCGCTCCTTCATCTCCTCTAAAACGCGCGCGTATATAGCGTTATCGTCGACTTCGCGCAACTCTTTATAGCGTCGCTCGGCACGAACTTCGGCAGACGCCGTTATGAAAAACTTGATATCAGCATCCGGACAAACCACCGTTCCGACGTCACGGCCGTCCAAAACAGCCCCTTTTTTACCTTCTGGGGGATTGGCGGCAACGTTGCGCTGATATTCAAGCAATGCTGCGCGGACTTCGGGGATTGCAGAAACCTTGGACGCCGCTTGCCCGACTTGTTCCGTGCGAAGACCGTCTGATGCCAGTTCCGCCGGGGTCAATGTCTTGGCAGCGTTCGCGCACGCCTCGGCATCATCCTGATCAATATTGTTATCCAGAACCTTTTTGGCCGTGGCGCGATATAGCGATCCCGTGTCGAGGTACGCAAACCCAAACGTGTCGGCAATTCTGCGGGCCAGCGTGCCCTTACCCGCTGCAGCCGGCCCATCAATCGCGATCATCATGTCTCGTTCTCCTCAATTCGTGCCCCAAGCTTGGCCATCAGATCTACAAACCCCGGAAAGCTCGTCGCAATTGCGTCTGCGTCATCAATCGTTACCGGCTCTTCTGTCGCCAGCCCTAACACCAAGAAACTCATGGCAATGCGGTGGTCCAGATCGACGGCGATTTCGGCACCGCCCTTAGGCACGCCGCCAACGCCGTCCACTTCCATCCAATCATCGCCAAAGCGTATCGTCACACCGCACGCCGTGAGACCCTGAACCATCGCGTCAAGCCGGTCCGACTCTTTTACGCGCAGTTCTCCAACCCCCGTCATCCGCGTCGTTCCCGACGCGAAGGCCGCAGCAACACACAATACAGGATACTCGTCGATCATAGAAGGTGCACGTGCCGCCGGAACATCAATGCCGTGCAAAGCGCTCGCGCGGATCACAAGATCACCGACAGGTTCACCGCCCTCTTCACGGGCGTTCTCTATCGTCAGATCAGCGCCCATATCGCGCAACGTTTCAATCAGCCCTGCACGTAGCGGGTTTAGACCTACAGCATCAATGCGTACATCACTGTCCGGCACAATCAGCGCTGCAACAATGGGAAACGCTGCTGAAGAAATATCGGCTGGCACCTGGATATCGCGCGCGGCAAGCTCGGGTTGCCCTTTGAGCGTGATGAGCGTCGTACCGTCCGCCTGAGCCTCTGTTGTAATCTCGGCGCCAAAGTGGCGCAGCATATTCTCTGTATGATCGCGGGTTTGTTCCCGCTCGGTCACCTCGGTATCCCCCGGCGTGTTCAATCCGGCCAGCAGAACCGCTGATTTCACCTGCGCCGATGGCACTGCCATCTCGGCGCGAACCGGCATTGGATCCGTCGCCCCTGTCACTGTGATCGGGAGCAATCCGCCGTCACGGCAAGTAAATGTCGTGCCAAAGCCGCGTAACGGCCCCATGACCCGCTCCATCGGCCTGCGCGACAGCGAAGCATCGCCTGTGAACGTACACGATATTGGATGCGTCGCCACCAGCCCCATCAACAAGCGCACGCCCGTGCCAGCATTACCCATGTCGATTGCAGATGCAGGCTCTTTCAGCCCCCCAACACCGCGTCCCACGACGCACCATGTCCCATCTTCGTGGCGGCTAACATCGGCACCCATCGCGCGCATCGCTGCTGCGGTGGCCAGAACGTCTTCGCCTTCGAGCATACCAGAAATGCGTGTTTCGCCGATCGCCAGCGCAGATAACATCAACGAGCGATGCGACACTGATTTGTCACCAGGAACGCTTATCTGACCTTGCAGGCTGGACGCCTGATGAGCACGCAATTTAGGCACGCAAAACCCCTTTTTATGTTGATCAACAGTGACCCATTTGTTGTCACAATTCGCTGATTAGCACGTTCGGCCAGAATGTGCGAGCCCACTTGCCAGACGCATTCTGTGAATTAGACTTTGACAGGGGCCAAGGATCATGGCAAATGCCGGTTTGATGTGATGTGTATTGATTCTCAGGAGTTAAGCCGTGGCAAAACCTGATTGGGGAAAGAAACTGACGTGTCCGAGCTGTGGTGCGCGTTTCTACAACCTGAACAAAGATCCAGCGACATGCCCAAAGTGTGAAGCGACCGTAGAAATTCAGCCTGTACTGAAACCACGACGCGCGCCCGCCGAGGCACCAAAGCCAAAGAAAGTCGTCGAGAAAGTCTCCGATGATGACGATGACGTGGATGATCTTCTTGGCGATGATGATGATCTCGAAATTGATGACGACGACGATGATGATGATCTCATTGAGGACACTTCAGACCTCGATGATGACGACGATGACGTCGCCGAAGTCAAAGAACACATTGAAATCGAGAAAGAAGACACCTGAGGCAATGCCCTTGGTTACGGACAGGAAAACTGTCAAAGCTGCGTAGGGTTGCGTGTCGAGGGTGTTAAATGATTTTTCGCTTGATAGGCCGGTTGAGCGTTCGTATGGTCCGGCCCGTTCGTCATTGAGTTGGCTCGAAACCAGCTTTTGTTGACGACCCCTGTGGGGCCATAGCTCAGTCGGGAGAGCGCTACAATGGCATTGTAGAGGTCAGGGGTTCGATTCCCCTTGGCTCCACCACTCCAACCCCTTGAGAAATCAAGGGGTTTTCGTTTGCGCATTTTTTGGGATTTCCTGTTTTTTCGTCAACTGTGTCCAAAACGTGCCAGCAACCATTTCTCTGATCTTTTGCACGTCCGACCACATCATTAAGTGCGCCAATTGCACGCTCCTGAAACTCAGGAGCAAGGTGTGCATAACGCTGCACCATCACGAGCGATTTATGCCCGGTCAGTTGCATAACTTCGTACAATGGCACACCACGCTGCACCAAACGGGATGCAAAGGTGTGCCGCAAATCATGGAAGCGCACGTCTTCTAATCCAGCAATGCGCCGCGCCCGTTCAAACGAGCTTGTGACGCTTGCCAGTGCGCTCCCTTTGTACGTGAACACAGGACCGCTATCGTTTGGCCCTAAGTGCTCAAGGATTGCACGTGCACGGTCCGTCAATCGTACGGCTCGGTCTTCACCATTCTTGGTTTCGACAAACACAATCCGATTGTGATCAAGATCGACGTTACGCCAATCCAGCTTAAACAGTTCCGAACGCCTGCCACCCGTATCAAGGGCGAACATGATCACCAGCTTAAGATGATCCGGTGAAGCGCCCAGAAGACGCTTTTCTTCATCCATCGTGAGCCAGCGTGTACGTCCCTTTGGAAGCTTAACCTTGGGGAACGATGGCACGGTTGCCAGAAACCCCTCACGCTTTGACTTGTTCATGATTGCTTGAATCACGGCCAACTCACGGTGAAGGGTTGCCTCCTTGATGGTTCGACGCCTTAAGGCTGCATAATCATGCAAAACTCTGGAATCGATATCCTTAAGCTTAAGCTTGTCGAAGTAGTCGAGTAGCCTTTGCAGTTGATACTTAAGGCTCGCCTCGTAGCCGTCCGGGTTTTGCCGCTGCTTTTCTTCGGCATACCGAACCAAGGCGTCATGGAACGGCGTATCGGGGATCGTACCGAAATGCTCTTCCATAAAACTTTCCTGCTTCCATTTTGCCGCCATTGCTTCGGCTAACTTCTTATCGTCAGTCCGAGTGCTTTTGCGGTGTCTTCGACCTTTCTGGTCGTACCATGATGCCCACCAGCTGGTTGAGCCGTCGCGTTTAAAGATACGCATGGTTGCCTTCTCCTCATATCTGAGGTTTGGGCGCTGTCGCACTGTCGAGTATCATCCATGAAGGCAATGATGTCGACGATGTTCCAGCGCCGTATACGTGGGCCGAGATCGCAATACGGGATACCAAGGGACGAGAACGTATCAACTGACACAGATAGCCATAGGGCGGCTTCCTCACGGGTGAGGTAGCGTCGTTCTGGAATGGGTGCCTCAATTGTCAAATCTCGTTCCCTCAACTATTGCGATTATTCCTATAGGGTCAGACGCTTAAAGAACCTTTTTGGATTCCTAAAAGGAACTATTCCTCTAGAATTGTTATCTATGTACTCGCCCCAAAAACTCCTGTCCGGATTCCTATAGGAATAATTACTAGAGAAATCATTCCTAGGAATGCACCTAAAGAAGAGCTTTTCGGCCGGTTACCAAAGAACCCAGATTCCTATAGGAATCTTATGATGCTTCACCGGCCTAAACAGGATTTCATTGCTGGATCGGATGCCTTTAAAGACAAATCACCGCTTAAATGGCTTTAATCTCGACGATTATCTCTTTCCATTCCAATGGCCCTCCTCACGCATAGAAGCTAAACGGCACATGCCGCAAAATCTCAATAATCATGCAGGATTTATGGGCGATCCGTCCCTCAAGCCTTAAGGCTTCGTAGACAGGAAGATTTGAATATGCCTTAAAGCGATTCGAGGTGGTGCGTAGGCCTTAAGGATGCGTTTAAGGGTGGGATATGTAGGCGTGGCACGAGGCCTTAAAGGATAAGCCTTAAAGCCTCGGAAGCCTTAAGGCTTCTGAGGCGCATCCAAAGCACGCCCAAAGCCTTAAGGGAAGCGTCCTAATTGTAAGCACAGATGATCATTCAACGACTATAACTTAGTCTTGTCGCCAACTCGTAGTAGCATAAGTATTAAATAGGTCCAGATCAGTTTCATAAATGTTTGCTACTAACTCTGTAAATTCACGCTTGTCGCTCTTCTCAGATTTCAATATGAGAGCTTCTCTCACTTCAATTTCGAGCCCTGACCATTCCGGTATTGGTATCTGTGTAAGAAAGCGTTTGTAGCATCTATAAAAACCACCATTTAACTTTGGAGCTGTAGCCGAAAGAACAGCACCAAGAACTCCGCAAGCTAAAAGTGCTCTTAATATCTTTAACGGCCACTGTTCTGAAAAAATTGCATATATTCCATGCGATGGCATGAAACCTAACTCATCATGTGCGACTCGAGGGAATTTAGATAACTCTGGAATTAATAGTTTCTCTCCAGCCCACATAGACTTCTCTGTCTTATCAATGGTTTTGAACCAACTTTCTGATTTATTTACACAAGAACGCCCAATTAAGTTTGTTTTGTAAGTTTTCAATCTTCGTTGCGCCAATGGGTACTCTGATAAATCAATCAATCCTTTATCAGGAGTATTGACGCAAAGCGCCCAAAAGCCGTTCCAATCAATCTCATCATTCACGATCTCACGGGGACGCACAAAAGGAATGAGAAGTTTGTCCTCAACTGAGAAGTCATTCTTCTTGGCCACGAACGCTGGCTCATGGCCAAGGGCAGGGCCAACACGAACCCGACATCCATTCTGTTCAATTGGTGCAAATTTTCGATTCCATCCGCTAAGTAATTTTGCGGCGGCCCGGGACTCACGAGTACCTTTAGAGCGACCAAGTTTGTATAGTTGCTTTGCCGCGGCACCATTCGATACTAATTTTTTTCTTAGTACGAATGCTACGGGATATGCTGAAACTTTATTTACAAAAGCTTCGGAAGGCATCACTTCTTTAAATTCTTTAATTTCTATATGCGGTAGCCATTTTTGCCTAAAGGTCTCAGCGTATCCTGAATAAAGCCATCTGTCTGATGACAGCAGTCCAATTTGACCATTCGGCGCACAAGTATCGATCATTTTAGCAATAAAAGAGATGCATAGATCGCCTCTAGTCACTTCTTTTGGAAGTCGTTTAGAGTATGTTTTTGCTAGGTTTTTTGGAACATTTGCCCATCGAACATAAGGTGGGTTTGCAACAATATGAGAGAATGAGTTTTCTTCTACATTAGCCAGTAAATAGTCACTTCCTGAAAACCAATGCGATGCAAGTTTCTCGGAGGTTTGCCTGGACAAACGCATTGATATCAAAAGTTCACAAATTCGGATTTGCAATTGATTTGCCGTTTTTGGATGTATTTCAAAGGCCGCAATCCGATCAGCAAGGCCTCGGTAGCTTAATCGAATACCACGAATTCTAAATGAACCTATAAGTGCTTTAATTGCAGGCTCCAAAAGTGCGCCGTTCCCTGAGCATGGTTCGAGTAGTCGCGCGTTAGTTAAATCTTCCGCTTCGCACCAGCCAATTGATGCAAGAAGTGATTCCGCCATGGGTTTCTTTGTATAGATGCCGCATCTTTGATGAAGTTCGAAGGCATCGTCACTCAAATTTCGATCAGATTGATCTAGCACTTCAAATATACCATTGTGCGACAACCATTTCTCTAGAGAGTTGCGTTAGTTTCATATAGATAGCATTTACCTAAATAGCATTTACCTAAATAGCATGATAGAGCATCATTACTAAGGACAGTAGTAGAGCATAATGCTTTCTTTGTCGTTAATCGGCTACTGCTCGGGGATACTATGGCCAAGTTTAAAGTCGACACACAATTATTTCGAGAATTAGGTGAGCTCCTAGTAGGACGCGAATCCACAGCATTGGTTGAATTGATCAAGAACGCTTATGACGCAGACGCCCGTGCTGTCATCGTCACCGGAACGGACCTCAATGATCCGGGAAACGGTGAAATTATTATAGAAGACAATGGAACGGGTATGACGCGCGAGGAGTTCGAGCGCGGGTTTCTCACAATAGCTACTCGGATGAAAAACAAAGGCAAGAAAAGGTCGCCCGCATTTGGCCGTCGGTTCACCGGAGAAAAGGGTATAGGTCGACTCGCACTTCATAAATTAGCTAAGCATGCAGAAATTCGGTCTTATAAATACGACAGTGAAAGAAGGAATTGGAAGCGTAAATCCTCATTCCCTGGCAATAATCCCGGAATCAAAGCGACCATAGATTGGGACGAGATCGAAAAAGCAGAGACCATTGATCAAATTGATTCGAACGCTCTAAGCATCAAGCGTCTAAACTCACCAAAGGGCGATGCCCGCCCGTCAGGTACTAAGCTCGTTCTCAATCGATTGCGAAGAAAGTGGTCTGAAAAAGATATCTCGGATTTTCACTTCGATGTGGCGACTTTGGTGCCTCCACAAGCTCTTATCGAACCGCCTACGAAGGATTTAATCCCCGGAGGCACGCTAATCAAGACTCCTAAGGTACGTGACGCGAAAGGGACACCCGGCAACACCTTCGAGCTTCAATTATTAGGTGAGCTTGAATACTCAGAACAATTCGCAGGGGCATCATTACGCGAAGCGACTTGGGTACTTGAGATTGATAGCGACGCGCGCAAGAAAATCACCCGCTATTGCATTCAGCCGGGCAAGAAGATGATCGATGAATTTGGCGCGGTCGGAAAAGAATTTGAAGTGCCAATGAGTGGCTCTGAAGCACAAATCTCATTTCAATCGCGTATATTTCAACGTTCAGGCGCTTCATGGCCTAGAAGATATCGCGGTATACGAGTTTATATGGAGGGCTTTAGAGTTCTTCCCTACGGTGAACCGTCTGACGATTGGCTGGAACTAGGTTATGATTATACGAATCGTGCAAATAAAAGTCTACTTCAGAAACTACCTGGAGAGCTGGATGAGGTGTACCCTGGCTTGAAAGGTGAATCGGCCGTGATTCAACCTAACGCACAATATTTTGGTGGCGTATTTATCACCCGAGATAGCGCGCCAAACCTACATATGGTTGTGAATCGGGAAGGCTTTTTGCCCGGGCCTTCGATGGATACTATCCGGAGACGCGTTAGACTCGGTATCGATATGCTAACCCGCATCAAATACGGCGAAACGATAACGCAAAAGCGGACTCGAAATGCCGAACGGAAACGTCAAATAGAGGCTGTCGATAAAGCTGATGCCGAAGAGGCCCCAAGTGTTTGGCGCGTTGGAGAGGATATCCAAAACGTTGATTCGAGTGTTCGAGAAATTAAGCGCGCGGTCGCATCAGGGGACATCAAAACTGCGGGCCGCAAACTCAATCAACTCCATCGTCCACTCCAGGATTTGAAAGATTCAACGGGAGAGCTTGCCACTGAACAGGCGATGTTTCGTGTGTTAGCATCAATCGGAACCCAACTTGCTGCCTTCACACATGAGATTAATGGTCTTCTTGAGCTTTCAGCTGGGTTGGAGCGCACCCTGGAAAAATTGGCAGGTGCGGACGATACACCGAAGCCCCTACAATCGAAATTGCGCGCTACATTCAAGAGCGCTCATTCATTACGACAGTCACTAGAGAGACAAGCGTCTTATCTCATCGACATTACCTCTATTGATGCCCGACGACGGCGTAGCCGCCAGTCCGTTGCGGACCGTTTCGAGTCCGCTTGCCGATTACTTGAAGACGCGGCAGATCATCGCAATATAGAACTCCGCGAAGATATTCCCGAGAACTTCCGCACACCGCCGATGTTTCCGGCGGAGGTTACAGCCATATTTACCAATTTGCTATCCAACGCGATCAAATTTGCAGGCGACAGTGGACGAATTGATACTTTCGCCAAAGAGACCGATAACGGCATAGCAATCACGATGGAGAACACTGGAACAGCAGTGCAGCTTCGGTCAGCAGACCGGTGGTTCGAACCATTTCAATCGACAACGACTGAGGTCGATGCTGTTTTGGGCCAAGGCATGGGGCTTGGACTAACAATCACGCGTGCAATTCTTGACGAGTACGGCGCAAAAATACGCTTCGTGAAACCAACGAAGGGCTTTAAGACTGCTATCGAAGTCTCCTTTCCCGATAAGTAAATAATTATAAATAGGAGATATTTTTCATGACACACATTCTGTACGTTGACGACAACACAGTTGATGGTGAACAGTTGATATCCGACATTGATCGCGAAGCTAAAATTTGGCCTATTGAAAAAGATACAAACACATCTCTACAAACTATACGCTCAAAAATTGCCGACGTATCATTAGTCTTAATGGACTATGACCTTCATCATGATAACGAAGAGTCGGACGAAACAGCAGTCGATGGACTTGAGCTGCTTGAACGTTTTCGTGCAACTTTTCGACACACGGATTCATCCGAATCAATCGCGCCGGTACTCGTACTTTTCTCAGGGGAACTCGAAGGGCTCGCTAAGTCACTAAAATGTCCAAGCTACGCGCCATTTCTCGCAAAATTGGCAAAAGTCGATTGGGTGTTTCCAAAAGGACCAAAAGCAGAAAGCAATACATCTGAGCAAATCCAGATTTTATTTGAGGCATCAATAAAGGTCCAACGAACCTGGAGTGATGACGATTCTGACCTAGAACCCGAAGTGCGTGAGATATTGGGGCTGAAAAATACTGATTCATCTTGGCCAGACCAAGCTTTTGAAGGGTTTCGAGAACTTCGTCCACCGCTACAATCCCTCCAGTCAAGGAACGATAGCGCTGCCCTTATTCGCTGGCTTTTGCAGGTCGCAATTCCGTTCCCATCCTGCTTGATAGACATAGCAGATATCGCAATCCTTCTTCGTAGTCGTCCAGATTCTTTGGTGGAGCATTACAATACATCGGGCTCTAAACTACGTGAAATGCTAGAGCCTTACATTTATACTGGAATACTATCTAATTTCGATGGCCCCCGGTTTTGGCGCTCAGGGATTATGGAGATGATGTGGTTGCTGCGAGGTGGCACAGATACCCAGTCCAAGAACGTCTTCGAAGAACTCAATTCAATTCTGGGAGGTGGCCTGCAACCTCTTGAGGTCAATAACCCAGTGGTCATTTCTAACCCGGACACATTCCAACGAACAACACAAATTGCCTCTATGGATGATGCTGCACAGTTACAACCAGATGACTGGCCACTCGTGTTGGACTCCCCCTGGGTCCTGAGAGATATCGTAAAGAATAACAAAAGATTACAGGCGCTCTTGGTGAACGAAGACCGCGATCTGGCTGAGGAGGCTTAATGGCAGGTCTCATTTTCCAGACCCGCAACATTCAACGCGAATTGAATATGATGAGTGATTTAGCGTCACCATTCCTAAGCAGAGACGGCCGTGAAAAATTGAAGGTTGCTGGAAATGCGCTGGTCAGTTTAGTTAAGCGTGGTGGAGGAATCTGGGAAATCCCCCAAAACGATACCCTGGACACAATAGTTAGTTCGGGACGATACGAAACAGGAGGTCGCGGGAAAGAGAAAAAAAGCTTGTACGGTAGAATGTCCTTTAGATGGGAAGTAGTGCCCCTGAGTAAAGGAGCGCAAATATCCGTTAATGGCCTCGCATCCAATCAAATCGAAATTATTGATCCATCAAAAGCAGAGCAGAGAGGCGCAATTTTTCACTTCGATGTTTCTAATGAAGGTGGAGCAGTAGGGCCAAAGCTCCATGTGCAATTGCCCGAAGATTATTTCGGGATGCCTATACCCCGGCTTCACTCTCCCATATTCCACCCTGTTGACTGTTTGGATTTCATACTCGGTGAATTATTTGTTGATGACTGGCCAAATCATTTGCGTAAGGAAGGGGATAAACGTGCACGCGTCGCAAAACCCCAAAGCAAACGTTTGAACTCACTGTACTCCTCAAGCTTGACCGCAATTGACGGTTATTCTGATTTGACTGCGCTGCAGTCATTGAAGCACTGGCAACCTGAACCGGACATATTCCTTTGAAGGTCGCAGGGCTTTTTTCCGGTATCGGTGGGTTTGAAGCCGGTTTAGAGAATTCGGGCTTAAAAACTACTCTCATGTGTGAGAAAGATGAGTTGGCATCGCTCGTCCTCAAAAAACGATTTCCAAAAATTGAAAATGTTGGTGATATTTCCGCTCTAAATTCATTACCAAATGATACCGATGTCGTCTGTGCAGGTTTCCCGTGTCAAAATCTTTCTATGGCGGGCAATAAGAAAGGTGTTACAGGAGACGAGAGTAAAATCGTCTTGGAACTCTTCCGGCTGCTTCGCCAACGGCGTGTACCCTGGGTTGTCATTGAAAATGTTTATTTCATGCTGCATCTCAATAAAGGTTCCGAGATGGCGGCGATATTAGGCGAACTGGAGACGCTTGGATACTCTTGGGCCTATAGAACACTTGATACCCGCGGGTTCTCATTAGCGCAACGCCGACGGCGAGTCTTCATCGTTGCGAGTTGCGACTATGATCCGAGGAGTGTCTTATTGGCAGATGATGTTGGGAAACGTGAGTGGCCGGGAATTGATCTCGCAAAACCTACTGGTTTCTACTGGACGGAAGGACGGTCCGGCCATGGACTTACATGCGACGCCATTCCACCACTAAAAAATGGCTCAAGCTTAGGTATCCCGTCAGCACCTGCAATTTTGCTTCCTGATGGTCGCGTAGTTACCCCAACGATTGAAGCGGCTGAAATGCTCCAGGGATTTCCGGCGCGCTGGACCTCGCCAGTGAGATCAAAAGATAAGAAGCGATTTCGTTGGCGCCTGGTGGGTAACTCAGTTTCCGTTCCTATTGCTGAATGGTTAGGGAATCGGCTTATTGAGCCTGGGATTTATGACACGACAGGCGACAAAGAATTTACGCAAGGGACTCCTTGGCCCTATTCCGCCTACAATATGGGCAATGGCTTATTCAAAGCATCCGTGTCTGAGTATCCTGTTATGAAAAGAAGAGGGAGACTTTCCGCCTTTAAGATGTCGGATTGGCCCAACTTATCAGATAAGGCAATTAGCGGGTTTATTCGGCGAGCCCGTGAGCCAAGTACGAAACTTCGTTATCCTTCAGGTTTCTTGGAGGCACTTGAGCGATTCCGGGACAATACCTACAGGTAAGTAGCAACGTCAGTATTATTGGAGAACCTCTTGATCGATGAACCAACTCCTGACGGTGACTCACATGTCTGCGAAAATTGCGTGAGCGATGTAATTGTTCGTGAAATGATTACGTCCAACGAGACCGAAGACATTTGCGACTTCTGCGGCGAGTCAGCAAACTGTGTTTCCCTATCATCTTTAGCTTCGATACTAGACGAGAAATATCGTGAGTTAGTTCGTCCAGGTGAATATGTACCGCAGTATTCTAGTGGATCAGACTCAACAGAATATACGCAAGTTGGTGATGAGCCATCTTCGATTATTCAAGAAATGCTGGAGTGTGAAAATAAACTCGCCGACGCTTTGACGAGTTACTTGTTTGAGTCAGAAAAATGGCTCGTAGCTGATGGAGACGATCCACTTTATGACAACACATCCACTTATGAATTTTTTGACCCAACAGGTTATGAGTATGAAGCAATATGGTGCGAATTCTGCGAACGTATAAAACATATGAGCCGCTTCTTTGATCCATATGCAAAACACTTGCTCGATGAGGTTTTCAAAGATATCGCCAAAGCAGCTAAAGACGATGATAATTTGTTAATTTGTGAGATTAACGGCGAGAAAGAACAGCCAAGACTATTCCGTGGGCGCATCGTTAAGGACGAAAAGGCCTTGGAAAGGTTTTGCAATAACCCAGATATGGAACTGAGCGCACCTCCGTCTAAACTCGCAACTCCTGGCCGCATGAACCCAGCTGGAGTAAGAATGTTTTACGGAGCTACAAATCCTGAAACATGTCTTGCGGAATTACGATGCGCTGCAGGAGATATCGTTGTCGTTGCTGAGTTCAAGCCAGTCCGTCATTTGCGATTACTTGATGTGTCTGCATTTGGTGAAATCTTCAATATGAACAGTTGCTTTGACTCGATGTATCTGCAGACAAGAGAGCAATTAAAGTTTCTTGAGCGATTTCAAGAAGAAATTTGCAAACCTGTTCGAGCAGGCGATGAATTCATCGACTATATTCCGACACAAGCAGTTGCGGAGTATCTCTCTAAAGCATTTGACCCAAAGATTGATGGCCTAATGTTCGATTCGTCTAGAATCGTAGAGCAATCCTTAGATGAAATTGATTTCGAATACTCTCAACATGGTCCTTCACCATATCCAGAAGAGGGCCGAAATATTGTTTTGTTCCATCACGCCTGTGAAATCGAAACAAGTAAAATAACAAACGATGTCAGCGGGATGAAATCGGATAGAGATAACAAGCCCATAACCGCGAATAACAATATGAAAGAAGTGGAGGAAGGACAGGAATTTCTTTTCGATATGTCCAACCATGATCTATTGGATGCCGCGCCTGAGACACATCTGCCATCATTGGAGTTAGTAGATGATTCAGTCACCATTGTCGAAATTCAAGGCGTAATAGTGCGTGGGAGTTACACGTCAGCAAAATACTTGCAAGATAATGACCCTCCTGAATTCTGATTATGCATTTCTAAAAATGTGCCCAAACCGTGCCAGTACTCTAAAGCTTAATAACGTTCTATCTGGCACAAAATGGGCACAATGTTGCGACAGCACCCAAACAAGTTATTGATAACGCTTATATTTTCAGAATATCCCGTCGCAATGGCATTGTAGAGGTCATGGATTCGATTCCCCTTGGCTCCACCACTCCAACCCCTTGAGAAATCAAGGGGTTTTCGTTTGCGCATTTTTCGGGATTTCTTGATTTTCCTCATCGGCAACATACTCATTTTTTGTAAATCGCACTTACGTCACCATAACGTTTGTTGATCCAAAGTTTGAGGGTATAACCATCAACACGAATGTAGATAAACACCATGCACATACGCAAAGACCGAGGCTCGAAGACAAGATGAATACAGATTCCCCAAAGCACCGTTCTAGCATTATCGAAGCCCTCTCCGGGC
>Ga0189287_100189_pt1 | contig 29014 bp, 26 predicted proteins | sample UW86minimetaG_FD_130319 | JGI IMG/M metagenome (GOLD analysis project Ga0189287, IMG submission 130319) | Marine microbial communities from the Costa Rica Dome - UW86 mini metaG | ecosystem: Environmental > Aquatic > Marine > Oceanic > Photic zone | place: Costa Rica: the Eastern Pacific... | reverse complement strand
TGCCCATCCCGCCGCGGCCGGTTGCGAGGCGATTGACGAAGGCGATGATGCGTTGCGCGATGCCCCCGGATTGCATCAGGTAGCCCGTCAGGATGAACAGCGGCAGGGCCACGAGCACGACGGAGTTGAGCGACCGGAACCCCTGAAGCATCAGGGTGTTGAGGTTCGCATCATAGACCCATGTCAGGTAGGCGAGGACCCCGGCGAAGGACCAGGCGACGGGCAGCCCCAGCCCCATCAGGACGATGAGCAGGGGCAAGGCGATCAAGGCATACATTCGATCTCGTCCGTGGTTTATCGGCGTTTCAGGCGCAGGATGGCATCAATCGCATCGCGCAGGGCATAGGCGAAACAGGCCACGGCCGCGACCCCGATCGCGGCCTGTGGAATCCAGAGCGGTATCTGGTAGGCCGGCGTGTGCTGCGGGCGTTTCATGCCCCAAGTGAACATGTAGTAGGACCAGACCATGAAGAAGCAGGTGATCACCACCGTGAGCAGCGCGATCAGCAGGTCATGCGCGGCCTTGCTGCGCGGGTCGGTGATGTTTCCTGCGATCCAGTCGACGGTGAGGTGCTCGTGCCGTTGCGAGGCGATGATGGCGCCGACCATGTAGAGGGTGACGGCGGCCAGCATGATCAGCTCGTGCAGGCCCACCACCGACAGGCCGAGCACGTAGCGCGCGACCACGAGGAAGAACATCAGCCCGACCACGGCAGCGGAGGAGGCCACCCCGACCACGCTGAGCGTGATCGAGATGGCCGTGCCGATACGACCGGCGACGGTTGCCGGGTTAGAGTTCTCCGGCATTTTCGCGGATCGTGTCCATGATTTCGCTTCCGATCCGTTCCTCCATCAGGGGCCAGACCTTCTCGCGGACCTTCTTGGCCATCTCGGCCAGTTCCTCGTCGGAGGGCTCGATATACTCCATCCCGGCCTGCTTGGCCTGGTCGATGTAGTACTGATCGCGCTCCTGCGCCTGTTCGAAGGCCTCTTCCATCACGGTCAGGGCGGACTCCTGCACGACTTTCTGATGCTCTTCCGACAGGCTTTCGAAGGTGTCGTTGTTCATCGCGATCACGCCGGTCACGAATTGCATCTTGGTCTGGTTGTAGTAATCCAGAACGTCGCGGAAATACTCGTAATCCCAGTAGATGATGTTCGCGCCGTCGCCATCGACCACGCCGGTCTGGATCGCGGTGAAGACCTCGGACCAGTCGATCGTGGCGGTCTGGTAACCCAGCGCCTGCACCGACTCGGCCATCGGGAACATGGCGGGAACGCGGATCTTGAGATCGGCCGCCTCTTCCTCGGTCATGGCGTACTTGTCGGCCGAGGCGATGCCGTTGAAGCCTTCCGGCCAGGGGCCGAAGAACTTGAGGCCCAGGTCGTCGTAGATGCCCACCAGCATGTTGTTGACCCATCCGCCGGGCTTGTAGGCTTCGAACGCCTCTTCCCAGCTCGTGACCATGTAGGGCGTGAACAGAACGCCGAGACGCTCGTCATAGGCGGTGATCGGCCAGTTGATCATCATGTCGATGTCGCCGGCGACGAAGAGGTCGAAAACCTCGGCCTGGCTGCCAAGCTCGTTCTGGTAGAACACGTCGACCTGAACCTCTCCGCCGGTGCCTTCTTCGACAAGGGCGGCCCAACGGTCGAGCGCATCGCCCGAGGGGGACCCCTTGGCACCGGAATCAGTGGCCAGTTTCAGTTCGGTTTGTGCCAGAGCCGGAGACATGGCGAGCATGATCACCGAGGCGCTCAGGCACAAGATTCTGTTGATAAACATCTAGATACCTTTGGTTGGAAGTTGGGCTGCGGAGCGTTGCAGCAGTTGTTGACGCGAAAGTGTGGACACAGTTGTCCAGTTCTGTCAATCGGCATCTAGAAAGGCGGGGGCCGGGCCGGCCCTGGCCCAGGCACCCTCGCCGTTCAAAGCCCGGAAAAACGGCAATGCCGGGCAGAGCAGAAGCGACACCGAATGATCGGAAAATCGTGACACCAGGTGTCCGCTCATGGCCGATCAAAGCATCAGGAACCGCCGCTGTCCGCCCCCCTGGACAGCAGGTAGGTATCCATGACCCATCCCTTCTCTTTCCGCGCCTCCGTCCGCAGTCGCTCGATCTCTTCCCGCACGTCGCCCAGCTTCCCGGCGACGAGAATCTCGTCTTCGGTACCGATATAGGCCCCCCAGTGAATCCCGAGGTCATCATCGACATTCCGAAATGCATCGCGGGAATCCAGCATGACGACCACGTTGCCCATCTCGTCGGACAGCCCCTGCGACACGAGCCGACCGGTCGTGATGGTGAGCGCCTGACCGATCCGGTTCAGCGCGACCCTGTGGCGGGCCGCGAGAGCCGACACGCTGCTGATGCCGGGGATGACATCGTAGTCCAGGTCGAACCGGCCGGTCGCGTTGATCGCGTCGAGAATACCCATCGTTCCGTCATAGAGGGACGGATCCCCCCAGACCAGGAAGCCGCCCACCTCATCCTCGCCGAGCTCCTCGGCCAGAAGGCGCTCGTAGATGGCGCGGACCTCGGCGCGCCACGCCGCCACGTCCGACGTGTATTTTCCGGCTTTCGAACGTTCCGGGATGTCGAAATCGACGAGACGATAATTGTCGCCCTCGATATAGCGTTCGCATATCTCGCGGCGCAGGTGATGCAGGTCGGCCTTGTCGTCGCCCTTGTTGGGAATGAAGAACACCGAGACGCGGTTCAGCGCCTTGACCGCCTGAACCGTGACGTATTCCGGATTGCCGGCACCAATGCCGATCACCGTAAGTGTGCGCTTCATGGACTGTCCTTCGCTTTACCTTGCTTAACGGGAGGTTACGCCGAGCACGTTTTTCCCGACCCTTACCGAGTTTGAGCGACAACACCATACCTGCCGAGGTGCCTGCAATTGCCCGTGTAGCGCACGCCCACCTGCACCGGCCAGACCCTATTGCCGGCATGCCGTCGCAAAACAGTAAAGGCGCCGTTCCTTGGAACGGCGCCTCGCTTTCGATCGTGATGTAGAACGCCCTGATCAGTCAGGCGTTGCCGAGAGCCGGTTCACTGCCCGCTCAGCCGGCGCATTCGCGCAGGGCTTCGACATCCGGGCCGTTCGGCGTGCGGCCGAGGTTGAAGGGGGCCGAGGCATCGCGCCACTGCTTGTAGTCTTCGAGGTACTCGACCATGCTCAGGTAGACCTTCGCGGAATTCGGGTTCTCGCAGGCGGTCTCGACGATCACCTCGTTGGCCATCTGCTGAACCTGCTCGAGGGTCTCGTCATCGTAGCGGTTGATCTCGACGGCCTCGTCGAATTTCGCATAGGCTTCCGTCGCCCGCTTCTCGGTGAAGGCCAGCGACCACAGCAGGGTTGCATCGGCAGCGATCTGCAGTTTTTCCTGCGTCTCGGGGCTCAGCGCGTCCCAGGACGCCTTGTTGATCATGACGCCGAAGACCGAGGCCGACTGGTGCCAGCCCGGGGTCGCCCAATAGTCGGTGACCTGCTGGAAGCCGCCCGACCAGTCGACATTCGGGGTCGAGAACTCGGCCCCGTCGATCACGCCGCGCTCGAGCGCCTGGTAGATCTCGCCGCCGGCCATGGACACCTGGTTGCCGCCGAGGCGTTCAAGCAGCTTGCCCTGTTCGAGGCCGGACAGCCGCAGGCGCTTGCCCTGCAGGTCTTCGAGGGTGACGATCGGTTCGTTGGTGCGGAAGCCGGATTCGTTGTTGGTCACGCCGTAGGGCAGGTAGACCATGCCGAAATTGCCGTAGATCTCGTTGTAGAGATCGGCACCGCCCCATTGCTGGATCCAGTTCACGTAATCGACCGCGTTGAACAGGCTCGGCGTGGTGGCGAGCGGCGAGAACGCGGCGTCGCGGCCAGCCCAGTAGCCGGGCCAGTCGGCACCGGCCTGGATCGTGCCGGATTCGACCGCGCCGAAGACCTCGCCCGACGGAACGATCGCGCCGCCCTCGAAGAACTCGATGGTCAGCTCGCCTTGGGTCAGCTTGTTGGCCAGCTCGACGAAATGCTTGTCGGTCTCGATCAGTTCGAGCGAGGAGGGCCACGTGGTCGTCATGGTCCAGCTTTCCTGCGCCACGGCCTGCGAGCCGATGACGGTCGCCGCGGAGGCGGCGAAAATGAGTGCCTTGGCAGTCATGATACTCTCCTTTGTAGGTTGGAAGTCAGTTCGAATAGAGGACGTCGGGCAGCCATGTGACCAGCGACGGGAACAGGGCGACCAGGACGCACATGATCAGGATCAGGACGATGAACGGCAGCACGCCCCGGATGATCGCCCCTGTCCGGACCTCGCGCGGGGCGATGGCCCTCAGGTAGAACAGGGCGTATCCGAATGGTGGCGTGAGGAAGGAGGTCTGCAGCACGACCGCCATCAGCACGACGAACCACAAGAGGCTGACATCCGGCATTTCCTGCACGATCGGCAGGAAGATCGGGAAGGACAGCAGCACGATGCCGGTCCAGTCGAGGAAGGCCCCGAGGACGAAGATGATGGCCAGCATGACGGCGACGAGCATCCAGGGCTGCATGTCGAGCGCGCGGATCAGTTCCTGCGTGGCGCGCAGGCCGCCGGTGATGTTGAAGACGCCGGTGAAGGCCGTGGCGCCGACCACGATGAAGAGGATCATGGCCGAGGTGCGGGCGGTTTCGAGCATCGCGCCGTAGAAGGTGCCGAGCCTGAATTTCCGGCGCATGATCACGATCAGCAGGGCCAGCGCCGCGCCGATGGCGGAGGCCTCGGTGGCGGTCGCGATGCCGGCCAGGAGGGAGCCGAGGATGCCGAAGATCAGCAGCAGCGGCGGCAGCGCCTCGATCACCAGCATGCGCATCAGCTCGCCGCGGCTGGTCTTCTCGTCGGGTTCGACGGCCGGGGCGAGGTCGGGGCGGAGGACGGAGATCACGTAGACATAAAGCGCGTAGCTGAGGCCCAGCAGGACGCCGGGGATCATCGAACCGGCGAAGAGCTCGCCCACAGACAGGGGTGAGTAGCTGGCCATCAGGATCAGCATGATCGAGGGCGGGATCAGGATGCCGAGGCAGCCGGAGGCGGCGATCACCCCGGTGGTGAGCGACTGGGAATAGCCGTATTGCAGCATCGGGCGCAGTGCCATGACGCCCATCACGGTGATCGAGGCGCCGATGATGCCGGTGGTGGCGGCCAGCAGGATCGAGATGAACACCACCGCCAGCGCCAGCCCGCCGCGCACGCGGCTGAGCAGGAGGCGCAGCGTTTCGAACATTCGGTCGGTCACCCCCGAATCCGATAGAAAGCGCGCCATCAGCACGAAGAGCGGGATCGCGATCAGGGTGTAATTGTCGAGAACGTCACCATAGATCCGGTTGATGACGATGCCGAGGACCATGGGCTTGCCGGCGATGATGGCGGTCAGGACCGCGGTGCCGCCGAGGACGAAGGCCAGGGGATGGCCCATGAACAGGCCGCAGACCAGCAGCCCGAACATCAGGACGGCAATAAGCTCTGGGGTCATGAATGGCTCTCCTGGCGGTCGAGCAGGATTTTCAGGACTTCCGCGATCCCCTGGAGCAGGAGCAGGCCGGCAGCGACGCACATGGCCATCTTGAGCGGGTAGACTGGCATCTGGATGGCGCCGTAGGTCACTTCGCCCTGCGCCCAGGAGCGCGCGGCGAATTCCCACGATCGGGTGAGAAACACCCAGGCGAAGGGAAAGAAGAAGATCACGTAGCCCAGCAGGTCGACGACGCGGCGGGTGCCGGGGCCGAACCTCTCGGTCAGGATGTCGACCTTGACATGGGCGCCGTGGCGGAGGGCGTAACCCCCGAGAAGGACGAAATAAAAGCCGAAAAGCTGCTTCGACACGTCGAAGGCCCAGCGGGTCGGTTCGCTGAAGGCGTAGCGCATGACGACGTCGAAAATGATGATCGCGGCGAAGATGATCGCCACGACGGCTACTATGCGACCAACGACTTCATTGAGCCCGTCGATTGCCCGGATGACCATGCGAACTCCTCCCGAATTCTTCCTCCGGACCGGTGCGCCCGAGGGTTTCGGGAGCGATGGCCGAGAGTCGGCACAAGGAGTCTGGATGCAATTGATATCGAGTGCAAGCCGGTATGTGTGCAGATGTATACGACGCCCGGCGCGGGGCGGGCGGAAGGGGGAGCGGGATTCGGACGAATCGGCGCGCAACGGATTGGTTAACAAGGCAAAATCCCCGGAATCGCCCTGTCGGTATCACGTCGGTATAACGTCGGTATTACGTCGGTGCCCCTTTCCGACGCGGCGGGCCGGTTAACCCGGCGCGCGGTGGCCGGCGGGGCCGCAACGGGGCACGGGGAGCGCCGGGCGGACCGGCGCCCCCCGCAAATGGTCTCACATCACGAACAGGATGCCGCCGATCAGCACGCCGCTGACGATCAGAACCGCGGCCGTGTAGCCCATGATGTCGCGGATGCCGAGCCCGGCGATGGCCAGCATGGGCAGGGTCCAGAACGGCTGGATCATGTTGGTCCATGCCTCGCCCCACGCCACGGCCATGGCGACGTTGGGCATGTCGGCGCCCAGTTCCTGCGCGGCGGAGATCATGATCGGCCCCTGCACGGCCCACTGGCCGCCGCCCGAGGGCACGAAGATGTTGACCACCCCGGCGCCGAGGAAGGACCAGAAGGGCAGCGTCTCGGCCGAGGAGATGGCGACGAAGCCGCTGGCCAGGGCCGAGGCCAGCCCGGTGCCCACCATCATGCCCATGATCCCCCCGTAGAAGGGGAATTGCAGGATGATACCGTAGGCCGCCTTGGCCCCGCCCTGGAACGAGCGGCTGTAGGCGCGGGCGTTGGGGGTCAGCATCAGGCCCAGCGCGAAGAAGCTGAGGATCACTGTGTTGAGCGTGACCGCCCCGCCGCCGATGAAGTAGGCGATGAGGTAGAGCGCCGCCAGCGCGCCCAGCACGAGGGTGACGATGCGGCTGGTTTCCATCCGTTCGGCGGGCACCATGCCCCCCTGCCCTTCGGCATGGTTGCCGCTGGCGGTTTCGGTGCTGGGATGCGTGGGCGTCTCGACCGCTTCGTCGGCATCGATCTCGGGGATGCTCTGGCGCGGGGCGTCGGCCTTGGGGCGCATCATCACGTTGACGAAGGGGATGATCACCGCCAGCACGAGGACGATGGTGATGTTCATCGGCGAGAGCAGCGTGGCGCTGACCGGGACGACGCCCATCTGATCCTCTAGGAAGTGGCCCGGCGTGGCGATCAGCGTGGGGATCGCCCCGCTATAGCCGCCATGCCAGACGAGAAAGCCCGAGTAGGAGGCCGCGACGACAAGCGGATAGTGGATCTTGCCACGATGGACGATCCCCATCTGGCGGGCGACGATGGCCCCCGCGACAAGGCCGAAGCCCCAGGAAAACAGGCTGCAGGCCATCATCACCAGCGTGGTGAGCGCGATCACCTGCACCTCGTTCCGGGGGATGCGGGCGAAGGCCACAAGGGCGCTGTGGACCCATGGCGTATGGGCGAGCGCGAAGCCGGTCGCGAGGACCAGCGTGGATTGCGCCGTGAAGGTCAGGATGTTGAAAAAGCCGTCCCCCCAGAAGCCGGCGACCGCCGCCGGCCCGTAGCCCTGCGTCATCCCAAGGATGAAGGTCAGCGCGCTGAGCAGGAAGACGAAGACGAACGCATCCGGCAGATATCGTTCGGCGACCCTGGTAAAGAATTCCGATAGCACCCTCATGATTGTTCCTCCCTTATCATGATTGTTTTTCGGTATTTTTTCACGGGTTTGGCCCGTGCCGTTTCTTGCCCCGCGATCCGGGCCGCGGGGTTCCCTTTGCCTTTTCTTCGAGTGGCTGCCGCGCGCCTCTCCCCGCGCGGTGGCGATGGGTTACTTGCCGTGTCGTTCCCAGTAGGGGCCGAAGAGGTCGTCCTCGCTCGGCTTGTCCTCGGCGACGGTGGTCACGAGATGCGTGACGTTGATGAAGTGCCGCCAGTTCAGGTTCTCGTCGATCGTGTTGCCCGCCCATGTGCCGCAGCCCATGGACAGGGTGAACGGCAGGGCGTTCTCGAAACTGCCGCCATTGCCGAAAGTGTGCGGCTGGTTGACCAGGACGCGGACGACCTCGGCCGACTGGGCGAGGTCGGCTGCGCGGTCCCGGTCGGTGGAGTGCAGCCCGACGGAGTGGCCGCGCCCGCAGACGCCGAGCACGTCATGCGCGATGCGCTTGGCATCGGCCCAGTCCCGGGCGCGGTAGACGGTGAGGACGAGGGAAAGCTTCTCGTCCGCGAAGCTGTGCTTGCCGCCGATCTTTTCCTCTTCGACCAGGAAGAAGGCCGCCTTGCGGGCCTGTTCGGGCAGGTCGAAGACATCGGCCAGCACCTCGGCATCCTTGGCGATGACCGCGCGGTTGAGGGCGCCGTTCTGCCAGAGGGTGTCGCGCACCTTCTCGCGTTCGTCGGGCGAGCAGCGCCATGCGCCTGCCTGCTCGAGCGCGGCGATGGCCTTGTCGTAGACGGCGTCGAGGATGATGACGGAGTTTTCCGAGGAGCAGGAGGTGGCGTTGTCGAAGCATTTCGACATGCGGATCATCCGGGCCGCCGCGTCGAGATCGGCGGTGTCGTCGATGATCACGGGGACGTTGCCGGCACCGACGCCGATGGAGACGGTGCCGGACTGCATGGCCCGCTTGACGTTGTTCTGGCTGCCGGTGACGACGGCGAGGTCGGCCCGGGCGATGAGCTCGGTCGTCAGTTCCTTGGAGACGGGCTGCGGCAGGATCTGGACGAGGTCCTCGGGGTGGCCCGCGCGGGCAAGCTCGGCGCGCATCAGGTCGACGGTGCGCTGGGTGGTCTTCGCCCCTGTCGGCGAGGGCGCGACGATCACCGCGTTGCCGCCCTTCAGCGCCATCATCGCCTTGTTGACGGCGGTGGCGGAGGGGTTGGTGGAGGGGCAGACGGCGGCGACGACGCCGACCGGCTTGCCGTACTTGACCATGCCGTTCCCGGTGTCCTCCTCGATCACGCCGACGGAGCGGACGCGGAGCAGGTCGCGGAGGGTTCCGAAGGTCTTGCGGGTGTTCTTGGTGATTTTCGATTCCACATTGCCGAGGCCGGTGTCCGCGACCGCCAGTTCGGCCAGTTCGCGGGCGTTGCCCGGCTGGTAGAGCGACCATGCGAGCGCGGTGACCGCATCGTCGACGCGGGCCTGGTCGGTGTTGTCGTAGGCCTGCATCGCGTCGCGGGCGCGAATTACGAGCGCGTCCACGGTCTGGCGGGGGGACGGATCTGCCGTCATGCCGTTTCCTTTGCGGGGAGATTTTTCTGGATGAAGTGGAAGCTCTGGATGTCGTCGCGTTCGGCGATGCCCTTCATCAGCGTCACCAGCGGGGTGCGGCCGAGCGTGTAGTCGGTGACGATGGGGCCGGCCGCCTTGAGGTCGCGGTAGGTCTTGTCGTCGTAGAAGGCGGCGAGCAGGAGGTCGTCATCGCTGTCGAAGGGGCCGCGGGTGTCGCGCAGGCGCTTGATGGCGGGGTCGACCAGCGCGCCGGGGCGCTCGGTGATGGGCTCGGCGCCACGGGCGATCTTGTCGTAGAGGTTGGGGTCGACCGTGCCGGCGATCTCGCCGTAGCCGCCCTTGACGTAGAGGCGCACCTCGTTGGGAACGGTTTCGTAGCGCGGTTTGCCCTGGTCGCGGGCCATCACGTTGAGGATGGACTGGGTGACGATGTACTGGGCGAAGGGGCTGACGACGATGGGGTAGCCGAGCTCCCGGCGGACGTGGCCGGCCTCTTCGAGGATCTCGTTGAGGCGGCCTTCGAGGCCCATGGTCTCGAGCTGGTAGGCGAGGTTCGAGACCATGCCGCCGGCGCATTGGTGGTGGTAGTGGAACTCGTCGTATTCCTGGGGGACGCCGGTCTGCTTGCCTTCCTTCCTGGCGATGAAGGCGAGGCGTTCGGCGACTTCGGAGACCGGTTCGAGGTCGATGTCGACGGTGTGGCCGCGGCGGCGGAGGTTTTGCGTTACCAGTTCGGTGGGGCTGTGGCTGACGCCGTTGGCGAGGGTCGAGGTGGCGGTGTGGACGACGTCGACGCCGTGCTCGACCGCCTGCAGCACCACGTAGGGGGCGAGGCCGGAGTTGCAGTGGGTGTGGATCTGGAGGGGGGTATCGCCCATGGCCGCCTTGAGGGCGGGGACCAGGGTGGCGACGCGCTCGGGGCGCAGGAGGCCGCTGGCATCCTTGAGGAAGATGCCGTCGACGCCCAGCGCGAGGAGGTCCCTGGCCTTGCGGGCGAAGTACTCGTCGGTGTGGACGGGGCTGTAGGTGTAGACCAGCCCGCCGACAACGTGGAGCCCGTGGCGCTTGGCCGCTTTCACCGGGATCTCGAGGTTGCGCATGTCGTTGAGCGGGTCGTAGGGCGTGTGGTAGCGCATGCCGTTGGCGGCGAAGCGTTCGGCGGCCAGTTCGACGATGTCGTCGGGGAAGAATTCAAAGGTGAAGAGGCTCTGGCCGCGGGTGTGGATGATCAGCGGGGTTTCGGTGACCCAGCGGTTGAGGATGCGCATCCGCTCCCACGGGTCTTCCTTGAGGTAGCGGACCATCACGTCGAAGACCGCGCCGCCGACGAGGTCGATCGCCTCGAAGCCGGCCCTGTCGAGCCGGGGCGCGATGTCCTGCATCATGGCGGTGGTCATGCGCGTAGCCCAGAGGCACTGGTGCGCGTCGCGCAGGGTGACGTCGACCAGCCTGATGTCTCGTGTCATGCGACGCTCCTTTCGGGATCGGGGAGGAAGCTTTCCTCGACCCACTTGGTGTGGATGTTGCTGGAGATGACATCGGGATGCTCGATGAGCCGCCGGTGGAGCGGCAGCGTCGTCCTGATGCCCTCGATACGGAAGCCGCGGAAGGCGGCGCGGGCGCGGTCGAGGGCCTGGGCCCGGTCGGCGCCGTGGACGATCAGCTTGGCGACCATCGAGTCGTAGAACGGCACGATGGTGCTGCCGGCCGTGACGAAACTGTCGATCCGGATGCCCGGGCCGCGCGGCGCCGTCCAGCCGGTGATCTGCCCCGGCGAGGGGCGGAAGCCGTTGGCGGTGTCCTCGGCGTTGATGCGGAACTCGATGGCGTGGCCGGTGCCACCCTCGGGCAGCGAGACGGAGATGCCGTCGCCCCGCGCAATGCGGAACTGTTCGGCGACCAGGTCGGCGCCGACGAGCATTTCGGTGACCGGGTGCTCGACCTGGATGCGGGTGTTCATCTCGATGAAGAAGAACTCGCGCGTGGCGGGGTCGAAGATGTATTCGACCGTCCCTGCCCCGCGGTATTTCACCCCTTCGGCGAGGCGGACGGCGCTGGCATGGAGCGCCGCGCGCTCGTCATCGGTGAGCACCGGCGAGGGCGCCTCTTCGATCAGTTTCTGGTGGCGGCGCTGCATGGTGCAGTCGCGCTCGCCCAGGTGGACCGCGCGGCCGGTGCCGTCGCCGAAGACCTGCACCTCGATATGGCGGACATTGGCAACGAGCCGTTCGAGATAGACCGCGGCGTCGCCGAAGGCCTGTTCGGCCTCGCGGCTGGCCTGAACGAAGAGGGCCTTGAAAGCGGCCTCGTCCTCGGCGATGCGCATGCCGCGCCCGCCGCCGCCGGCGCTGGCCTTGATCAGGATCGGGAAACCGATATCGGCGGTGGCCTTCATGGCATCGGCCACGTCGCTGAAGGCGTCCCTGGAGCCGGGCACGACCGGCACGTCGAGGGATATGGCCGTCCGGCGCGCTGCCGCCTTGTCGCCCATGGTGCGGATGGTGTCGGCGTCGGGGCCGACGAAGATCAGCCCCTCCTCGGTGCAGCGCTCGGCGAACTCGGCGCTCTCGGCCAGGAAGCCGTAGCCGGGATAGACCGCGTCGCAGCCGGTGGCCTTGGCCACGTGCAGCAGCGCCTCGCGCTGGAGATAGCTTTTCGAACTGGGCGCCGGGCCGACGCAGACCGCCTCGGTCGCGGCCCAGACATGGGGAGAGGCGACATCGGCGCTGGAATAGACCGCGACCGAGGAAAGCCCGAGCGAGTGGCAGGCATGGACCGCGCGCAGGGCGATTTCGCCCCGGTTGGCTATCAGCACCTTCTTCACGATTTTCTCCTCCGGCCGATTCTGCCGCGACGGCAGTTATCGCCGGAAAGGTTGCAGAGTTTTTCTCAGTTGTTAAGCATTTTCTTACCTTGCAAAACTTTTTGTTCCATTATTTAGTAAAATGACGATTGATGAAGATGGGATGACGGAGGTCTTCGTGACATCAAAGCCGCCCACCGTGTCGCCGGTGTCGGGCGAACGCATGTCCGCCACGCAGAAGGTTTTCGCCGTGATGGAATGCGTCGCCACGTCGGAACGACCGCTGACCGTGTCGGACCTGGCGGTGCTGCTGGACGTGCCGAAGGCGTCGATGCACCGGATCGTTCACCAGCTCGACGGCGACGGGCTGCTGATGCCCGAGCCGGGCTGCCGGGGCTATGTTCCGGGACCGCGGCTTTTGAATTTCGGGCTGCACGTGGTCAATGCGGGGATGCGCAACGCGCCGCGCCACGCGGTGTTGCAGAGGGTGTCGGCCGAGACCGGGGAGACGGTCAATTTCGGCCTGATTTCCGGCGGTTCGCTGGTTTATGTCGACCGGGTCGAGGCGGCGTGGCCCTTTGGCCTGCGCTACGAGATCGGCTCGCGCGTGCCGGCCTATTGCACGTCGATGGGCAAGCTGCTGCTGGCGCATATGCCCAAGCGGCGGCGCGATCATTTCCTCAGCGTGACGCACCTGCACCCCTATACGCCGCACACCATGACCGACCCGGCCGCCCTGGAAGCGCAGTTCGCGGAAATCCGGTCGCAGGGCTATTCGCTGGACGACCAGGAATTCCTGGCCGGCGTTGTCTGCGTGGCCGTGCCGGTGCATGACGCGCGCGGGCAGGTCTGTTCGGCCATCGCCGCCTCGGCCCCGCTGGCGCGGATGCCGATCGAGAAGGCCGTCGGCCATGTCGAATTGCTGACCCGGGCCGCGGCGGAGATATCCGCCTCGTGGTCGCTGGACGGTTCCGAAGAAGACGCCCCACCCCCTGCAGACAAGGACGATTGACCCATGTTGACCTATAGCGAAGTCGGCGAAATCCTGAGCCTGATCGACTCTTCCTCCTGCGAGGAGGTGGTTCTCGAAACCGAGGGGGTGAAGCTGGTGGTGCGCCGGAAGGGCGCGGGTGGCGCGGCTGTCGAACAGGCGCCCGCCCCTGCCCACCCGGCAGAGGCGGCGGCAGCCCCGACCCCGTCGGCGGCCAAGCCTCAAGCGGCGCCGGAAACGCCTGCCCCGTCGGGCGGCGGAGAGGGCGAGGAGATCGTCAGCGCGCCGATGGTGGGGACGTTCTATCGCGCCCCCTCGCCCGAGGACCCGCCCTTTGTCGAGGTGGGCGCAAAGGTGAAGGTCGGTGACCCGATCTGCGTGATCGAGGTGATGAAGCTGTTCACCACCGTCTATGCCGAGGTGGCCGGCACGATCACCCAGATCGGCGCGAATGACGGCCAGCTTGTCGAGTACGGGCAGATGATCTTCGTGGTCGAACCCGGCTGAGGCCGGGCGCGCCCGCCCCAGTGCAATTTTCCCCAGGAAGGACGGATCATGTCGAAGCCCTGTATCATCTGCGTGGCCCTGAACGGCTCGGTCGCGCGCAAGTCGGACAACCCGGCGGTGCCGATCAGCATCGAGGAGGAGGTGGAATCGGCGCAGGAGGCGTTCGAGGCGGGGGCGACCATCGCCCATTGCCACGTGCGCAATGCCGACGAGACGCCGACCTCGGACCCCGAGAAGTTCGCGCGGCTGAAGGAGGGGCTGGAGACGCACTGCCCGGAGATGATCATCCAGTTCTCGACCGGTGGCCGGACCGGCGCGGGCCAGGCCAGGGGCGCGATGCTGTCGCTGCGGCCGCACATGGCGTCGTTGACGACCGGGTCGAACAACTTTCCCGGACGGGTCTACGAGAACCCGCCCGAGCTGATCGACTGGCTGGCCGGTGAGATGCGGACCCATGGCATCAAGCCGGAGGTCGAGGCGTTCGACCTCGGCCATATCTTCCACGCCGCCGCGATGAACCGGGACGGGCGGATTCCGGGGCGGCTCTATATCCAGTTCGTGATGGGGGTGAAGAACGCCATGCCGGTCGACCGGGAGGTGTTCGATTTCTACGTGAAGACGGTCGAGCGGCTGGCGCCGGACGCGGACTGGTGCGCGGCGGGGATCGGGCCGCACCAGATCACGCTGAACGAGTGGTGCATCGCCGGGGGCGGGCATTGCCGCACCGGGCTGGAGGACAACATCCGGCTGGACAGGGAGACGCTGGCGCCGTCGAACGCCGCACTGGTGCGGCGAACGGCGGAGCTTTGCGAGAAATACGGCCGCCCGGTGGCGACGCCGGCGCAGGCGCGGGAGATCTTGTCGATCGCCTGAGCCGGGCCGGGCGCTGTCTGGTTGCCGGGTCCGGGTGGGCGCGTCAGCCGGCCACGTCCCAGCGCCAGAAATCGCGGCCCTGGTCGCGCAGTTCACGGCTGAGGATCATGCGGTGCACCTCGTCGGCGCCGTCGACGAGACGGGCCTGGCGGGCGTAGCGGAAGATCCATTCGACGACGGTGTCCTTGGAATAGCCCCGCGCGCCGTTGATCTGGATCGCCACGTCGGCGGCGTCGTGCAGCACGTTGGCGACCTGGACCTTGGCCATGGAGATTTCCTTGCGGGCAAAGCCGCCGCGGTCAAGCTCCTGCGCGGCCTTCATGACCAGCAGGCGGCCAACCTCGATCCGCATGGCGACGTCGCCCAGCATCTGGGCGACGCTTTCGCGCTCGATCAGGCGCTGGCCGAAGCCTTCGCGTTTCTCGGCGTATTCGGTGGCGATTTCCATGCAGCGCTTGGCGAGCCCGAGCCAGCGCATGCAGTGGGTGAGCCGGGCGGGCGCAAGGCGGGTCTGGGTGACCTTCATGCCGCGCCCCTCTTCGAGGATGACGTTCTCGGCGGGGATTTCGAGCCCGTCGAAGATGATCTCGCAATGGCCGCCATGTTCTTCCGGCCCCATGATCGGGATGCGGCGTTCGATATGCCAGCCCGGATCGTCGCGGTGGAAGAGGAAGGCGGTGTGGCCGCGCCGGTCGTCGTCGGAGGTGCGGGCGAGGAGGATGAAATGCGCGGCCTCGTCGGCGCCGGTGATGAACCACTTGTGGCCGTTGACGACGTAGCGATCGCCGCGCTTCTCGGCGCGGGTCTGCATCATGCCGGGGTCGGAGCCGCCGCCGGGATGGGGTTCGGTCATGGCGAAGGCGGAGCGCACCTCGCCGCGCATGATGGGTTGAAGCCAGCGGTTCTGCTGCGCCTCGGTGCCCAGCGCGCCGAGCACCATCATGTTGCCGTCGTCGGGGGCGGCGGAGTTGAACACCACCGGGCCAAAGATCGAGCGGTTCATTTCCTCGTAACAGACCGCCATGCCGGCCTTGTTCAGCCCGCCGCCGCCCAGCTCTCGGGGCATCTGGAGGCACCAGAGCCCGGCCTCGCGCGCGGCGGCGCGTTCGCGGTCGAGCACCTCGAGCGAAATGTTCTCGTGCGCGTCGTAACTGGCGCTGTCGGCCTCGAGCGGGAGGAGCCGTTCCTCGACGAAGGCCGCGATGCGGCGGCGGGTCTCTTCAAGCTCGGGGGTGATGCTGAAATCCATGAACTGTCTATCCTTCAAAGGCTGCAAGCGGGGCGTTCGCCGCGGGGGGCGATACCGGCCCCGGTCTTGTAACCCCCGGCGCCGGAGACAAGCAACAGCGCAGCGTAAGCCCCCTTCCACCGTGATCCCCCCGGGACGTGCAGCTCGTACCGGACGCGTTCGCGGGCCGGGTCGGGACCCGGGCGTGACATGATCCCGGCGTTGGCGTGGTTCGGGCAAGCGCGCTTCGCGACAGGCAGCGTCTGACCGACGGGGGCACTGGCGCGAGTCAGGCGATCTCGGTCGAGTACCAGACGTTGCGGGTTGTCAGGTAGCTTTCCAGCCCCTCCGTGCCGCCCTCGCGGCCGTATCCGCTTGATTTCACGCCGCCAAAGGGGGTTTCGGGCAGTGATGCCTCGAGGGTGTTGACCGAGAAATTGCCCACCTCGACCCCGTCGATCATCCGGTCGATATAGTCGGCGCGGTTGGTGAAGGCGTAACCCGCCAGCCCGTAAGGCACCGAGTTGGCGCGGGCGATGGCCTCGTCGAGATCGGCCACGGGGTTGAGCACGGCGATCGGGCCGAAGGGTTCCGTCTGCATGATCTTCGCGCTGTCGGGGACGTTGGCCAGAACGGTGGGTTCGAAGAAGTAGCCCTTGTTTCCCCGCCGGGCGCCGCCGGTGCGCAGGTCTGCCCCCTTGGCCACGGCATCCTCGACGAGGTCGGTGAGTACCGGCACGCGGCGGTCATTGGCGGTGGGGCCCATCTCGACCCCGTCCTCGATGCCGTTGCCGACCACGGTCGCGGCGGCGCGTTCGGTGAAGGTTTCGGCGAAATCGGCGTAGATGCTTTCATGCACGAAGAAGCGGGTGGGCGAGGTGCAGACTTGGCCCGCATTGCGCATCTTGCGGACCGCGCCGCTGAGGGCGGCCTTCCTCACGTCGGTGTCTTCGCAGACGATGACCGGGGCGTGGCCGCCCAGTTCCATCAGCACCGGCGTATCGGATTGCGCCGCGAGCGCCGTCAGCTGCCGGCCGACGACAGTGGAGCCGGTCAGCGCGACGAGCCGTACCGAGGGCTGCGGGACGAGGTATCCGGAAATCTCGGAGGGGGTGCCGAAGACGAGGTTCAGCACGCCGGGCGGCAGGCCCGCCTCCTCGAACGCGCGGACGATGTGGATGGCGCCGGCTGGGGTTTCCTCGGCTGCCTTGAGGATGATGGCACAGCCCGACGCGAGGGCGCCGGCGATCTTGCGCGCGGGCTGGCTCATCGGGAAGTTCCAGGGCGAGAAGGCGGCGACCACGCCGATCGGGTGGTGGTGCACGGCGATCCTGGTGCCGGGGGCCGAGGGGATCACCCGGCCATAGACGCGCATCGCCTCGGCCGCGTCCCATTCGAAGAACTCGGCGCCGCGGATCACCTCGAGCCGGGCCTGGGCGAGCGGCTTGCCGTGTTCGGCGGTGATGGACTGGGCGATCTCCTCCTGCCGGGCGCGCATGATGGCCGCGGCCTTCAGGATGATGTCGGAGCGGGTGCGCGGCGGGGTCTTGCGCCAGATCTCGAAGCCCTCCTGTGCCGCCGCCAGCGCGTCTTCGAGGTCGGAGACACGGGCATGGGGAAGGCGGCCGATCTCTTCCTCGGTGGCCGGGTTCACGACGGGAAGGTGATCCGGCGTGTCGCGCCACTTGCCGCCGATGAAGAGTTTCAGTTCGGGATAAGTGCTCATTCCGGCCTCGTCGCTGTGATCTTGGGTAACGGTCCGGGCGAAGTTTCCCGCGCGGCGGCCATCACTACAATCGAATTGAACAAATACCGGTATCGGAAAGATGGATATCAGGCCGCCGGGCTGGAGGCCGCGACTTCGACGGCGGAGTCGTGGAGCGCCTCGAGAAAGGCGCTTCCGGCGGGCGACAGGCTGTGCTTGCCGCGGTAGGAGACGCCCACCGGGCCCGCGCCGAAGGGCGCGGCCCAGTCGATCTTGGCCAGGAGCCCGTTGCGGATATCGAGCGCGGCCACGTGGGCGGGCATGATGCCGATGAAGTCGTGGGTGCGCAGCAGCGAGCGGTTGGCGAGGTAGGAGACGGACTCGATGGCGGTCGGGGGGACGTATTGCCCCTGCCGGATGAAGAACTGGTCGGTCTGGCGGCGCAGGGTGGTTTCGACCGGGGGCAGGATCCAGCCGTAGGGTTTGAGCTGTTCGAAGGTGACGTTGGACCGGCCGGCCAGCGCGTGCTGGGGCCCGGTCACGGCAAGGACGCGTTCGTCGAAGAACTTTTCCTGGGTGATGTTCTCGCGGTGGCGATGGCTGGGCAGGCGGCCGACGACCATGTCGATCTCGCCCGACAGAAGCGCCGGCATGAGGACCTCGTTGGTGCCCTCGACGATCTTGATGGCCACTTTCGGGCGGTCGCGGAGAAGGCGTTCCACCGCCAGCGGCAGAAGCGAGGGCGAGGCCGCCAGCAGCGTGCCGACGACGACGCGGCCGCTATTGCCCTCGTTGAGGTCGTCGAGCTCCTGCGCGGCGTTGGAGACCTGGCCGAAGATGAGCTTGCCGTGGCGGATGAGGGTTTCGCCGAAGACCGTGGGCACGACGCCGCGATTGGTGCGGTCGAAGAGCTTGACCTCGAAATCGTATTCGAGGTCCTGGATCATCTTGGTGGCGGCGGGCTGGGAAATGCTGAGGTCGTGGGCGGCGTTCTGGATGCTGCCGTGCTGACCGACGGCGATCAGGAGGCGCAGCTGCCGCAGCTTGAGCCGGGTGAGCGCGCGTTCGACGATGCGGGTGTGGCGGGTGGCCATGGCGGGGCCTCAGGTGGTGACGGGGGCGATGTGGCGTTCGATGGCGGCGACGGCGCTCATGGCGGCGAGGGCGGAACTGCGCGGGTTGTCCGGCAGGGCGTGGCCCTCGATGCGGAAGTGGAACTGGCCGAAGGCGCCGGTGGCGTGGATCTCGTGGATGTTGGCGGTGACGGCGGGGTCGGCGATCAGCCGGACCTGCGTGGCCTCGAACCCTGCGCCGGCCAGCGCGACGGCGGCGGCGACATTGGCGTTTTTCGGGTAGGTGGTGGCGGCGTCGCGGGCGGTGCCCTCGAAATGGGTGGCGGCGGTCTCGAGCATGTCGAGGTCGAGCCGGTCCTCGGCGGGGGAGCCTTTCCAGCCCTTGGGTGGCTTGCGGCCGGTATAGGTGACCTCGGTCAGGCCGCCGACCCTGGCCGCGCGCAGGGCGTCGAGCGCGCCGATGGCGCCGCTGGCGAGGTGGAGCTGTGCCCTGCCCCGCCGCGCCGCTTCGGTGAGGGCGGTTTCGAGGGCCGGGTCGGCCAGCGCGCCGAGCGAGACGGTGACCAGGTCGATGCCGCGGGACAGGATGGCGGGGCCGTGCTGGGCCAGGGCGGCGTGGCCGGCGCAGTCGATCATCAGCGTCAGGTCGCCGGGCAGGTCGTCGGCCGACCTGACGCGGGTGACGCCGCCGGGCGCGGTGCCGGTGGGGCCTGAGCGGGTGAGGATGACATGCGGCCCGAGACCGCGGGAGGCGAGCGCGTCTGCGACGTAGCGCCCGATGGCGCCTTCTCCGATAATGCCGGTTTTCATGAGGGACTCCTGTTGCGACCCCCGTCTATCGGAAATCATCCGGGCTTTGGTATCAAATTATTGGATATCCAGTTTCTGTCAATGTGATTGGTTTTGCCGGTGCGCTTGGCCTTAGTGCCGCCAGGGACCGGTGCCGTTACGGCGCCGGCTGTGCCCGGTTCGGACAACGGAGGCAGGTCGATGAAATACGCCAGGAACGAAGCGAAGTCTTATGCCCGCGAGACGATGCGCGGCATCTGGGCGGCGGCGCTCAACCCGTTCGACGAGAGCCTCGCGCTGGACGAGGCCGGGCTGCGCCGGAACATCCGGCACTGGATCGACGACCTGGAGATCCAGGGGCTGTTCATCGCCGGCAAGCAGGGCGAGTTCTGGTCGATGTCGATCGAGGAGCGGAAGCGGAACATGACCGTCGCCGTCGAGGAATGCGGCGGAAAGGCCGGGACGATCATGTCGATCTCGGACCAGAACGTGGATACGGTGCTGGAGCTTGGCCGCCATGCGCAGGAGTGCGGCGCCGACTACGTGGTGGTTCACGCGCCAATGCTGAGCTTTTGCCACGAGCGGGACGAGGTTTTGTACAATTATTACAAGTACTTGTGTGACCGGCTGGATATCGGGATCGCCATGTGGAGCCACCCCGACAGCGGCTACCTGATGGAACCCGAGACCTGTGCGCGGATTGCGGAGCTGCCCAACATCATGGCGATCAAGTACTCGGTGCCGCGCGAGATGTATGCGCGGCTGACCAAACTGGTGGGCGACAAGATCCTCGTGTCGACCTCGGCCGAGGCGGACTGGCTCGACAATATCGAGGAGCTGGGCTGGCAGTTGTACCTGTGTTCGTCGCCGCCCTACCAGTTGCAGACCAAGAACGACCGGCGGATGCACGAGTACACGCAGCTTGCCTTTGCCGGAAAGTTCGCCGAGGCGCGCCGGGTGCGCGACAGCCTCGACCCGGTGCGCCGGGCGATTGCCGAGACCAAGCCAGGCGGCAAGCCAACGGCGCATGGCAAGTACTGGCAGGAGCTTCTGGGACAGGTCGGTGGCCGGGTGCGCCATCCGATGCTGGAACTGACGGAGGCCGAGAAGGCCGCCACCAGCGCCGCCTTCGAGGATTGCGGCCTGCAGCTTTGAGCCGGCGGCGGTGACCGGAGAGGCGCTGGCCCTTGGCGCGGCGCTGGCCTACGGGCTGGCCGGTGTGCTGATCGTGCGGGGGACGGCCGCGGCGCGGGGCGATAACGGAGCGTTCCTGTCGGTCGTGATGACGGCGGTCGTGTCCGGGCTTCTCTGGCTGGGCTGGGGGAGCGTGGGGCTGGCCGATATGGCGGCGCCCGGGGGCTTGTGGGCGGTGGCGGTCTTCGCGCTGGCCGGGGTGATGGCAAACGTCTTCGGGCGGCAATCCATGTACCGGGCGACGTGCCGGATCGGAGCTGTCAGGGCCGGGCTGCTGCGGCGGCTGACGCCGCTTTTCGCGCTGCCATGCGCTTTTGTCATCCTTGGAGAGGTTCCCGACCTGCGGACGATTGTCGGCGGGGCGATCGTGCTGGGCGGCGTGGTGATCTACATGCGGGTGCCGGAGATGGCACCCCCGGCGCCCGGGACGCGGGTTGGGATGGCGCTGGGGATCCTGTCGGCGCTGGCTTATGCGCTGGCCTACACGTTTCGCGGCCTGGGGCTGGAGGCGGCCCCGGACGCGGCGCTTGGTACGTGCATCGGGGCGCTGGTCGGGGCGGGGTGGATACTGGTGCAGGCGATGGCGGGCAATGGGGTGCGGCGCGGCTGGCAATTCCTGACCGCTGACCGCGGCAGTCGGCCTTTTCAGGCGGCGCTGGCGCTGACGGCGGGGCAAGTGCTGCAGTTCTATGCACTGCGATACACGACGGTCCTGTCGGTGGCGGTACTGGGCACGCTGGAAGTGCTGTTCTCGGCGCTGTTCGCCTGGCTGATTATCCGGAGCGAACCCGTTGCAATCACTCGATTAATCGTCGCCTCGGCCATGGCGATGGCGGGCACGGCGCTGGTGGTGCTGTAAGGGTTTGGATATCAAGAATACGGATACCCACTTTCCCAGAAATAAATATTTGTTTGGATCGTTTTCTCCTACGCTTTTTCGAGACTTACCGTGCAGCGACGAACTGCGGATTCTGCGGGAGATACCGATGAGCCAACATCCGACATTGAAGCCGTTCAACTTCAGGAAATGGACGGAGGAAAACGCCGACAAGCTGCGCCCGCCCGTGGGCAACCAGCTTCTGCACAAGGAAGGCGACATGATGCTGAAGATCGCCGATGGCGGGAAGATCTATGACGTGCCGGTGCGCGAAGGCGAGGTGTTCCTGCTGCCGCCGCATGTGCGGCACGCGCCGCAGCGACCGCAGGAAGGGTCCATCGGGATCGTGGTCGAGGCGCCGCGGCAGCCGGGCATGAAGGAGGGCTTCGAGTGGTTCTGCTTCAACTGCGAGGCGCTGGTGCATCGCGAGGAGGTTTCGCTGGACGGGGCCGAGGGCATCGTTTCCGCCCTGCCCAAGATCTACGAGAAATTCCACAACAGCACCGAGGCCCGCACCTGCCCGCAATGCGGTGAACTTCACCCCGGCAAGGGCAAGCCGCCCGAGGGCTGGGTAAATCTTTGAAATACATCAGAAACGTTACAGGGAGCTGACCAATGAAAATCATGATCAACGCATTCGCCGGCGCCGCAATCGCGCTGGCAAGTTCCGCACCGGGCTTTGCCGAGGAATTCCGCCTCGGCCTGATCACGCCGCCGCCGCATGTCTGGACGAAGGCCGCCGAGGCGTTCGGCGCCGAACTGGCCGAGGCCAGCGATGGCGAACACAGCGTCACCGTCTTCCCCGCCCGGCAGCTTGGCAACGAGGCCGAGATGCTGCAGCAGCTTCAGACCGGCGCGCTGGACATGGCGTTCATGACGGTCGCCGAGGTGTCGAACCGGGCACCGGATTTCGGCGCGCTCTACGCGCCCTTCCTGGCCGATGACGTGGCCCATGCAGGGCGGATCCTGCGCAGCGACACCGCCAAGGGCATGCTGGAGCAACTGCCGGCGAAGACCGGCGTTGTCGGCACCGGCTACGGCATGGCGGGGCTGCGGCAGATCGTCAGCCGGGGCGCGGTGGAATCGGCCGAGGACCTGTCGGGCAAGAAGCTGCGGATCACGCCGTTCGACCCGATCCTCGACTTCTACAACGCGCTTGGCGCGGCGCCCACGCCGATGCCGCTGCCCGACGTCTACGACGCGCTGGCCAACGGCCAGGTCGACGCGATCGACATGGATGTCGAACTGATCTGGAAGCTGAAATACTATGAACACGCCGACACGATCGTGCAGTCCGACCACATGATGTTCCCGATGGTGGGCCTGGTCTCGGCAAAGGTCTGGTCGGGCCTGTCGGAAGAAGACCGCGCGACGATCAGCGAGCTGATGGCCAAGCACGTGGACAGCACCATCGATTCCTACGTGGAAATGGAGCAGGGCTGGCTTGACCAGGTGCGCGAGACCGGCAAGACCTATGTCGAGGTCGACGAGGATTTCTTCGGCGCCGCGGTCGAGGAGTGGAACGCAATCTGGTCCGAGAAATCCTCGGTCCTGGGCGAGCTTCGCGACGTATCCGCCGAGACCGCGGAAGACTAACCTAACCAACTGACCGGGGGCGCGGCCAAGACGCCCCCGGCACCCTACCGGAGGTCGGGCATGATCGGGCGCATATCGGCGGCATGGGCGCGGATCGAACTGACGCTGGCCGCGGCGCTGGCTGTCTCGGTCACCCTGCTTATCCTGCTCAACGTATTCACCCGCAGCATGGGCGCCGCGCTTTACTGGGTGGACGAACTGGCGATCTACGCGATGGCGTGGATGACCTTCCTAGGCGCCTCGGCGGCCCTGCATAACGGGCAGACGGTCGTGGTGACCGCGCTGACCGACCCCCTGCCCCCTGCCCTTGCGAAGATCGCGGCGAAGGTCGTCGACGTGCTTGTCGTGGTCTTCGCGCTGTTCATGGTCTGGTTTTGCTGGCGTTGGTATTCGCCGCTGGAGCTGGCGCGGTTCGGCTTCGACACCGAGGCGTTCCAGGGGGCGACGTTCAATTTCATCTATGGCGAGCCCACGACCACGCTGGGCGTGCCCAAGTACTGGGTCTGGATGGTGATGTGGGCCTTTGCGCTGGGGGCCACGCTGCATGGCTTCGCCAACCTTCTGGGACAGGGCCGCAAGCCGGAGGCCAAGACGTGACGCCGGTTGTCTTTCTCTTCAAGCTGCTGATCGGCGTGCCCGTCGCGCTGGTGTTGGCGCTGACCGCGATCTGGTACATCTGGGAAAGCGGCAACGCGGTGCTGTATGACAGCTTCGCGCAGAAGATGTTCTCGGGGCTGGAGAATTACGGGTTGCTGGCCATTCCGCTGTTCATGCTGACCGGAGAGATGATGAACGAGGGCGGCATGACACGGCGCCTGATCAACGCGGCGCGGATCTTTGTCGGCGGGTTCCGGGGAGGGCTGGCCTATATCAACCTGCTGGCCAACATGTTCATGGCCGCGATCATCGGGTCGGCCACGGCGCAGATCGCGGTGATGGCGCGGGCGATGACGCCGGAGATGGAGAAGGAAGGCTACGACACGGGCTTTGCCGCCGCGACCACGGCCGCCGGCGGGCTGCTGGCGCCGGTCATCCCGCCGTCGATGATGTTCGTGATCTTCGGGGTGCTGGCGCAGGTGCCGATCGGCGACATGTTCCTGGCCGGGATCCTGCCCGGGCTGTTGCTGTCGGGGGCGTTCGCCGCGGTGATCTGTGCGATCGGAATGGTGACGGAGTTTCCGAAGGGGAGCTGGTTCACCCGGCGCGAGGCCGCGTCGGCCCTGCTTTATTCGCTGCCGGCGGCGCTTATCCCGGTGGCGATCATCGGTGGCATCCTGCTGGGGATCGCGACGCCCACGGAAAGCGCCGCCATCGCCTCGCTCATCGCGTTCGTTATCGGATGGCTGATTTATGGCGAGCTGAAGCCCGCGGCGCTGTTCACGATGTTCCGGCGGACGGCGGTGAACGCCTCGATGATCATCTTCATGATCGCGGCGGCGAATGTCTTCGGCTGGGTGATCATCTACGAGGCGCTGCCGCAGAAGCTGGCGGCACTGATCACCTCGGTCACCAGCGACCCGTTCGTCTTCCTGCTGATCGTCAACGTGATCCTGCTGTTCGTGGGCATGCTGATCGACGGGATCGCGGCGGTGATCCTGATCTCGCCGATCCTGCTGCCGATCGCGATGAACGATTACAGCATCAGCCCCTACCAGTTCGGGGTGGTGATGTGCCTCAACCTGGTGCTGGGGCTGCTGACGCCGCCGGTGGGCGTGGGGCTATACATCGCGTCCTCGATGAGCGGGGTCACGCCGGGGCGCATCCTGAAATCGCTCTGGCCGTTCCTGCTGGCGGTGGCGATCATCCTCGTGGTGCTCAGCCGGTTCCCGTGGTTCACCACCTGGCTGGAGTGATGCCGGCGGGACAGTGACCGGAGGCCCGGTACGCCCGAAGGCGAGCATGCGTTTCAGGCCGTTGGCCCGGGCCGGTCAGCAGATCGGGTCACGACCAGCGCCTCGCAAATCGGGCCCTGGGACACGCCATCGATCAGGATCTCTGCCGTGACGAGCTTTCGCTCGGTGTGTGCCCGGTGCGGGGCCGTGGCGGGCAGGTCGAGGGTGCCGTGCCCGCCCGCAGGCAGGGTCATGCTGACGCTTCCTGCAGGCGTTTTCCATCCTTCGGGCAGGATGAGACGCGCCTCGTAGACGGCCGTGCGTGCCAGGTTGTTTCGAAGTCTTACCGTGAACAGGACGTCGTCGCCTTCCGAAACGATGGAAAGATACGGATGCATCTGCGCCCAGAACAGGTCGACAAAGTGATCTGCGGGGTCGCCCACGAGATCACGGACCGCACGTTCCTTTCGATCAATGAAATCCGCGTATTCGTCCAGCCGGGTCGGTGACATGGCAATCAGGTCTCCATGGCCGGGGCAGATCAGCTCTGGCCGGGAGGCTTGAAGAACCTCTGCACAGCGGCGGTGCATGTCCAACTGGAAGCTGTTCCGCAGCACGGTTGTCTGGGCGGGCCGTTCGCGACCGTGCGACGTGTAAAGAAAGATATTGTCACCGGTGAAGGCGACGCGCGTGCCATCGATGGTTCCGGAAATGATAGAGTGAAACTCCGTCTGCCCGGGGGCATGCCATATCCGGAAATCGAAGCCACGCCAGTGAAACGCCTCGCCGTCGCTTAGCTGGCGGTCGACTTCGATGGGCTTGTGAAAGACACAAGGCAGGCCGGCCCAATATGAGGGGCTTCCGATGACTTTGGAGACATGATCGAGGGCCCAGCACTTTGTCCCGAAATGCTTTCGGAGATACGGGATACCGCAGACGTGATCGTTGTGGATATGCGTGGGGATCACCAGCTCGATCTCTCGGACCGCGAAATCATCGACAAGTTGCCCAAGATGATGCTCCACGAAGCGCAGCAATTGCATGCTGTCGTGGTCGGCCTGGCCGTGAAGATGGCCGAGGGAAGATAGCCCGTAGTCGATGAGCATGGCGTGCCCCTGGCCATCGAGCACGACGTAGAAGTTCGAGCACGTGTAGGGGCCGGCCCAGAGAAGGTGCTCGGAAATCCTTTGCAGCTTGCTTTCGTTAAGCGTTTCGCGTTCGGCAAAGGGGCTGTCCGTGCCCGACGTCCTCTGACGGCCGACTTCGGACAGGGCAACAAGCCTTTTCTCGAGAGCCGAGATATTCGCGTTCACATCGTGGATCGGCGCGCCATGAGACGGAAAGGCCACGTCGACATTCTGGCGCTTCAGGGCCAGCAGGGATTGCATGGTGAACTCTATCCCGAGCATGTCGCCGTAATTGTATTCCATGGCATGAAGCTGGTAGAGCTTGCCGCCATTGACCATGAGGTCGCCGGTAAAGGCGACCCTGCGGCCGTCAATCTCGGCGATCAGGCTGACCATGCCATAGGTGTGCCCTTTCGCGGGAAGGACGTGAAAGACGTGGTCTTTCCACCCGAATGTCTCGTAATCGTTGAGTGTTGCGTCAACGCGGATGGACGTGCCGAGCGAGAAGAACGTGTTCTGGTCGTTCATGTTGTCGAATAGTCTGCGTGAATTCCAGAAACACTCGACGTTGTCGAAGAGGTGGCGCTCGTATTCCGGCACGGCGACTTTCGCACCGGCCTTCTGGAGACGCGGGGTTCCCCAACATTGATCGCGGTGTTGGTGCGTGTGCAGGATCCAGTCGACCCTGTCGACGTGGACGGATGCAAGGTGATCTGCGACAGCGCCGGATCCGGCGTCAATCAGCAGGCACTCCTTCCCGGATTTGACGACGTAGACGTTACAACTGTCTGAAAATTTCCAGATGCTTGGAGAAAGCTGGATCATGGCTGGCCCCGAGCCCTTGGCCCCGGACGAAGGCACGTGCAGAACGGGTGGCCGGGCATCGCCGCCTCCGGGGTCATTTGCCCCCTAGACGGCGTAATCGGCATCCTGGACATCCAGCACCTTCCTGACCGCGGCGAGGTGGCGTTCGGCGAAGCCGGGGTAGTCTTCCCACTGGCGCGCGGTCTTTTCCGCGATCTCGGCAGGCGCCGGGTTCAGTTCCTTTCCCGTCGCGGCGGCGATGAGATACGTCTCGCAGGCGCGTTCGAAATGGTAGATGTCGTCGAAGGCCCCGGCGATGGTCTCGTTCACCACGAGGACACCGTGCTGGCCCATCATCAGGATGCGTTTCTCCTTCAGAAGGGTGGATAGTCTCTCGCCCTCTTCGGCCAGGCCCATGCCGTCGAAGCCCAGGTCGATCTCGACGCGGTTGTAGAACCGCATGCTTGTCTGGTCGAGCGGCGGCAACGAGGGATCCTTGAGGATCGAGAGCGCGGTGGCGTAGCGGGAATGCAGATGCATCACGCAGCGCGCCCCGGGGACGTTGCGGTGGATGGCACCGTGGATGGACCAGCCCGTCGGGTCCACCCTGTCGCGAAGGTCATCCGGCAGGTGCGCGGCCTCGAGGGTCAGCAGGTCCTGCGCTTTCAGCGTGCCCCAGTGGACGCCGTAAGGGTTCATCAGGAAGCGCTCGCCGGCCGGGTCGAGCGCATAGCTGAAGTGGTTGGCAATTGCTTCGGACATGCCGAGGCGGTCGAACCATCGGAACGTCGCGGCAAGGTCTTTCCGCGCGGCCTGTTCGGGAGACGCGGTGTCGTTGGGGAGGTCTGGATGCTGCATTCTGGCTCTCCTTTCCGGTTGGGTCTGAGGCGAAGGCCGGTGCGCCCGCGATGTCAGGCCACGTCGCTGTAAAGCGACATGCCCATCTTGCGCAGGCGGCCGCCGACCACGGTGCGCTGGATTTCGGAGGTGCCTTCCCAGATGCGGTCGACGCGGATGTCGCGGTAGAGGCGTTCGACCGGGTTCTCGCGCATGTAGCCGCGCCCGCCGAGGATCTGGAGCGCCTTGTCGACGACCCGGCCCGCCACCTCGGAGCTGTGAAGCTTGAGGGCGCTGGCGTGGGAGTGGATCAGCGAGCGGTCTGCGCCGCTGTCGATCTCGGCGGCGACACGGTAAAGCATCGACTTGGCGGCGTAGAGCTCGACCGCCATGTCGGCGAGCATGAACTCGATCGCCTGGAAATCGCGGATGGCGCGGCCGAACTGGCGCCGCTCTGTGGCGTGGGCATTGGCGATTTCGGCCGCGCGGGTGGCGGCGCCCAGCGCGTGGGAGGCGATCTGGAGGCGGGCCTCGACGAACCAGTCCTTGGTCAGCTCGAACCCCTGCCCGACCTCGCCCAGCATCTTGTCAGCCGGCACGGGGGTGTCGTTGAAGACCAGCTCGGCGTGGTCATAGGCGAAGTTGTGCATGAATTTGGGCGAGCGGCGGTGCGTCGTGTTGGGGGGCGCGGTGTAGTAATCGGGCTTGTCGACGAGGAAGAGCGTGGGCTTGTCGGGGTCGCCGTCGACATGGGCGTGGACGATGATGAAATCGCTGGCATTGTAGGAGGTGACGAACCACTTCTCGCCGCTGAGCCGCCATTGCCCGTCGCGGAAATCGGCGCGGGTCTGGACCTGTCGCGGGTCGGAGCCGGCGCCGGGCTCGGTGATGGCGAAGCAGCCACGGCGTTCGCCGCCGGCGGAGGGGATGAGATACTCCTCGATCTGCCGGTCGGTGCCGAATTTCAGGCTGACGGGCGCGCGCCAGACGGCGGACCAGAGGCCGTTGGTCACCCGGCCGAGCTGTTCCTCGATCAGGGTCTGCTCGACCATGGAATACCCCAGGCCGCCGTGCTCGCGGCCTAGGTTGATGCCGGCGAGGCCCCAGTCGCGCACCTTCTGGCGCAGGGGCGCGCGCTCGGCGTCGGGGAGTTCGCCATGCTCGTCGGTCATGACTTCGAGGGGTTCGAGCACCTGCTCGAAGAAGTCGCGGCCGAGTTTGGAGAGGGCGCGTTCGTGATCGGTGAAGGTGAAATCCATGGCTAGTCCTTCGGTTACGGAGCGGGGGTGCGGGGCGTCAGCAGTGCGTCGACGGCGCAGCATCCGCCGGGGCCTGCCAGCACGGGGTTGACGTCCATCTCGGCGATCAGGTCGCCGAGATCCGAGGCAAGGCGGGAGAGGCGCGCCAGCGCGTCGGCCACGGCGTCGAGATCGGCCGGGGGGCGGCCGCGAGCGCCGGTGAGCATGGCGCCGAGGCGCAGGCGGTCGATCATGCG
>Ga0189287_100188_pt1 | contig 29206 bp, 20 predicted proteins | sample UW86minimetaG_FD_130319 | JGI IMG/M metagenome (GOLD analysis project Ga0189287, IMG submission 130319) | Marine microbial communities from the Costa Rica Dome - UW86 mini metaG | ecosystem: Environmental > Aquatic > Marine > Oceanic > Photic zone | place: Costa Rica: the Eastern Pacific... | reverse complement strand
GACGGGTGACGTGTCTTCGACGCAGGAAGACGCGGCGGGCAACACCTCGGAGCCGCAAAGCGAGACGGTGACGGATGAGACCGCGCCGCTGGCGCCGAGCCAGGATGTGACGACAAACGACGACGGCACGCTGAGCGTGTCGGGCACGGGCGAGCCCGGCTCGACGGTGACGACGACCTTCCCGGATGGGACGACGGGCACGGCGCTTGTGGCCGAGGACGGCAACTATGGTCCGATCACCTCGGAGGGGCCGCAGCTATCCACCGACGTTGAAACCACACAGACCGATGAGGCGAACAATACGTCACAGCCTGCAGTCGATGAAACTGCGCCATTGGCGCCGCTGGTTGATTCTGCGAATGCGGATGGTCTGAGCGGTACTGCGGAGCCGGGGAGCACGGTGACGCTGTTCGACGACAATGAGCCTCCGGTCGCGATCGCGACGGCGACGGTTGGAGAAGATGGCACCTGGTCGATCCCTGCCGAGGATTTCCCCGAGGGGACGGAGGGCTTTGCAGGCTCCGTGACGGCGACGGATGAAGCGGGCAACGAGAGCGCGCCCGCGCCGATCGCTGCGATTGATGGGACGGCGCCCACGATTGAGATCACGACCCCGATCGAGGGTGATGATGTCGTGAATGCGGTGGAGGATGTGGATGTCCTTGTCGCGGGTACGACGGATGCCGAGACCGGTCAGACGGTCACGGTGACCTTCACCGATAGCGCATCTGCCACGGTGACTGCGGAGGCGACGGTGTCCGAAGGGGGCTGGAGCCTGAGCGGGAGTGAAGCGGATATCTCCGGCCTTGAGGAAGGTGAGATCACGGTTACGGCGAATGTGTCGGATTCCGCAGGCAACGCAGCGACCGAGGCGAGTGCCACGGTGACATTGGACAACAGCGCGCCCACGATTGAGATCACGACCCCGATCGAGGGTGATGATCTCGTGAATGCGGTGGAGGATGTGGATGTCCTTGTCGCGGGCACGACGGATGCCGAGACCGGTCAGACGGTCACGGTGACCTTCACCGATAGCGCCTCTGCCACGGTGACTGCAGAGGCGACGGTGACCGAAGGGGGCTGGAGCCTTACCGGGAGCGAAGCGGACATCTCTGGCCTTGAGGAAGGTGAGATCACGGTCACGGCGAATGTGTCGGATGCCGCGGGCAACGCAGCGACCGAGGCGAGTGCCACGGTGACATTGGACAACAGCGCGCCCACGATTGAGATCACGCCCGGGATTGCGGGTGATGATGTCGTGAACGCGTCGGAGGACGAGGATGTCTTCGTTGCAGGCACGACGGATGCCGAGAATGGCCAGATTGTCACGGTGACCTTCACCGATAGCGCCGATGCGACGGTGACCGCGACGGCGACGGTGACCGAAGGGGGCTGGAGCCTGAACGGCAGCGGGACGGATATCTCTGCCCTTGCCAACGGAGAGATCACGGTTACGGCGAACGTGTCGGATGCCGCAGGCAACGCGGCGCCCGAGGCGAGTGCGACGGCGACGCTGGACAATACCGTCGAAATTCCCACCATCAATCCCGGCATCACCGACCAGGGCAATACGGTCAGCGGGACCGGTGAGCCCGGTGCTACGGTTTCGGTGTCGATCATGTCGGGTGGGGTGAGCGAACCGGTTGGCTCGGCGGTTGTCTGGACGGATGGCACATGGAGCTTTGTTGCCGACACTCCGATTGCGGATGGTGCGACGCTGCATGCCGTGCAGCGAGATGCTGCGGGTAATTTCAGTCTGGAAGCGTCACAGGTCACCTTCACCGATACGGACGGGGATGGCACGTCGAATGAGGACAGTGCCGACGACGATGGGGACGGTATCTCGGACACCGATGAAGCGGCAACGGAATCGGAGTCTGTCATCACCTATCCCGCGCAAACCGTGGCTTCGAACATGAGCATCGGGTCACCGACCCCGGGCTATAGCAGCGGTACGACGACCGACGCTTCCTCGGGAAGCTTGATCGATATCACGGCGGTTGCCCCAGGTGAGAGCGGAAACGGCACGACCATTACAGAGCTTGGCACGGGGACAATCTCGCGCTTCAACTACAAGGCAAATGTTGTCGGGGGCGAGACGGTCGAGGACCTGACCATCGGGATCGCAATCGGATCTTTCGATGACGGCCTTTATGTCGAGATCGACGGCACTGTGATCGTGGATTTCACTGGTCGCGATTATCAAAGCTTGCCCAGCATGTTGGATTACAACAGCGACGGCAATGCTGATGACTTCGGGTTCGCCTGGGCCCCGTTCCGCGGCGAAGGTGACCCCGAACTGGTGGTGGATTTGGTCAATCAGACGGTCCAGTTGCTGGTCACGGAGACCGACGGTGTCACCCGGTCTGATATTTTCGCCGCTATGCTTGCTGATGAGTTTGACGCCACGCCAAATGCCGTGCCAATCGTCGACGCGACCAGTGCCAATGGCGTGACGATCGGAACGGGTTTCCGGAACGCGAACATCAACAGTGGCGATGGCGGGAACATCAGTGATCAGACCATCACCGTGACCGGGCGATTTGCCGGTGCGGATGACGTAGATGGCGATGTCGTGGCCGGTACAAGCGTGTTGATCGAAAATTGGGTCGACATCGACAGCGACAACGATCGGGTCTGGGACAAGTATGACGGCATAGCCGATAGCGATGGCGATGGCGTGTCCGATTACCGCGATCCCGACAGCGACGATGACGGAACGCCTGATGGTGTGCAGGCCAGCTTGAACCAGGCGCAGATCAACGCCCTGATCGCGGGCGGCACGCATGCGGACCAGTTCATCGTGCTGTCCGATGCTGTCACGATGGACTTCACGGCCATCAGTGCCACCGCGTTCAGCAATGTCGAGTATCTCGACATGAATGACGGCGCGAATGCCCAGACGGTGACAATCGATGCCGCCGCGCTGACCGCGATGACGGATGCCGACAATGAGCTCATCATCGTCGGTGGCAGCAACGACACGGTCAATGCGATAGGGTTCGTCGATACAGGCAAGGACCAGTCGATCCAGGGCCAGAGGTTCAACATCTACGAGTCGAACGACGCCACCCTGATCATCCGAGATGGTGTCAATGTCTCGCTGACCGAGGAAGGCGCGGTACCTGAGCTGACGACGCCGACCCTTGACGCCAGCATCACCGACCAGGCCAATACGGTCAGCGGGACCGGCGATGCGGGGGCAACCGTGACGGTGTCCGACGGGGACATCGTGATCGGCACTGCCGTTGTCTGGACGGACGGCCTGTGGTCTTTCGTGGCGGATAGCCCGATTGCGGATGGCGCAGAGCTGACGGTGACGCAGTCCCTGGATGGCTTTACGAGTGCCGCATCCACGGTGACCACCTTCACCGATACGGACGGGGATGGTACGGCGAATTCGGCCTTGAGCGATTCTGACGGGGACGCGATCGCAGACACGGCGGAGGATGAAGGGTTCCGCAACACCACGGGCACCGGAACGAATGACCTGCGCTTCGTGCAATGGGGGACGGATTTCGACAATGGCGTGCAGGTGGGTGACACCCAAACCCTTGTCCTGCCGGACGGGTCCGTCGTAACGTTCACGGTCACGGGTGTCACCAGCTCCTTGCCGAACGGCACTGACGACAATATCGCCGGGGCGCCAAGCACATTTAGCGGAGCGTTCCTGAACACGCGTTACACATCGCCCGATGGCTCGATCAATGGTCCTGTCAACGGTACAGATACCTTTACGTTTGCGATCAGTGCCGTTGATGTGCTGGGGAATACCATCAACCCGACTGTCTTCTGGGCCGATTCCGAAGCGACCGCCGATGTTAGCGAGACGAATGGTGCGACGACCAATGGCGGGAACTGGACGGTGGTCGAGCAGGATGGCTCGCCCGGTGTCAACGGTGTGGGCACACAAACTGTAACCGTCACGAACTCGAATGGTACTGGCGGGGCGATTTACAGCTCGACCAACGCAACGGAAGTGATCGTGACCATTCAGGGGAACGGGGGCGTTCAAGGCTTCTCGCTTGGTGTGGTTGCCGATCCGGACTTCGATTACCAGGACCTTGATCAGGACGGTATCGACAACAGCCTTGATATCGATACCGACGGGGATCGACTGTGGGACAAGTATGAGACCGGTAGCGATGGCAACGGGGTTCCGAATTACCGCGATACCGACAGTGACAATAACGGCACGGAAGATGGCGTCGAGGAAAGCGTCACCGCGGGGGAAATCGAGGCCTTGACCACTGGCTCCGACACGTATGGTGAAGGTTACATCCTGCTGAGCGAGGCTGTGACACTGGACTTCACGCAGATCGACGATGCCAGGTTCACAGCGGATGTCGAATATATCGACATGAATGATGGGATCCGGCAGGTCGTGACGCTGAATGAAAGCGAGGTCATTGCGCTGACGGATGCCGATAATGAGTTGATCATCGTCGGTGACAGCAACGATGTCGTCAATGCGACCGGGTTCGTGGACACCGGCCAGGATCAGTCGATCCAGGGCCAGACGTTCAGTATCTACGAGGCGAATGGCGCCGCGTTGTTCATCGATGATGAGATTACCAATATCGTCACGACCTGACCTGACCCTCGAGGGCGGCCTTTTCACCGGGGGCCGCCCTTCGCCATTGCGCATCTGCCGGGTTGATCGCTTGGCGTGTCGGCTGAGTGACACGGTCCGAAACTGCGGAATAACTGATGGCTTTTGACGGTTGGTCTGTTATTTTTCCTACAAACATCGCAGGGCACGACCGTTGTGAACCCTGCGAGCTGTGAGGCGGGTAAAATGGTAACAGGTTTGACGGTGTCCGGTCCTCCTCTGTGGTTTTGCGGACAAAGCGGTTCAGGGATATTTCGCGGTGCATGTGCCGCGCTGACCGCCCTTTGCCTGTTGGCGGGCTGTGTTTCGCAAGATGGCGGGTTGGCCCTATCGGGTGACCGTACTCCTGATGGGCAAACCCCCGCCGCAACAGACGTTCCGGATGATGCCCCGCCGACGGCGACCTATGTGCTGAGTGGCGCATATCTTGCAGATTGGAAGCCCGCGTTGCGCGATGAAACGGCGATCGCCGAGATTGCGCTCGAGGCCAACCGGATGTCGATTGCCCGGTCACCGACCCTGTTCAACCTGCGCGCCGCCGAGGCCGAGAGTGCTGCCGAGAAAGCGGCGTGGTTCCCGCGCATCCGCCCCACGGCGTCGTTGGGGGTCGGGTCGACGGGGCCGGGTATCGGTATTTCCGTAACGCAGATGATCTATGATTTCAGCCAGACCCGGACCCGGCGCGAAAAGGCCGAGATTGCGCGCGCCATGACAGAAATCCAGTTCTGGCAAGAGCGGAACGAGGATGTGCGCGATGCGCTGCTGTCCTATGTCGACGCGGTCGAGGCGAACGAGATCATTGCCGCGCGCCAGGATCTTGAGCAAAGACTGATGGAATTGGCAATGCAAGAGGCCGACCGCGTGCAATCGGGTGTGACGGGGCAGGGCGATACCCTGTTCCTGGAAGTGAGCAGGCAGGAAAACCGGCGTGACATGATCCGGCAACGGGCCAGACTGACCGACGCGCGTGCCCGCTTGCTGCGCGACGCGGGGGTCCGGCTGGATCAGGCATCCGACTTGAGGTTCGCGGCCTTTTCGGGGGCCTGTCAGTCACCGCAAAAGCGCGATCACGCACCTGATCTGTTGCGGGCCCGGCTTGCTGTCGAGCTGGCCACCATGTCCGAGCTGGAGGCGCGGAAGAACCTTTTCCCACGTATCGTTGCGGCAGCCGACCTGACGACCGGAACGGGTGGATCACCTGATGAAAACGCCCGGATCGCGTTCGAGGGTGGATCTATCGCGGGGGGCGGGGCACGCCTGCGGATCGAGGCGGAAAGACAAAGGACCCTAGCGGCAGAACGCGGTTTCACCACCGCACGTCATGATCTCGCGCGTGAATTGGAGCGTTTGGAGATCGACACGAGCGCCTTGCGCAACACGCTGCGGGAATATGGTGAGCTTGTGCAGACCACCGAGCGAAGCCTCGCGCTGTTCAAGGATCGGTTCCTTGCCGGTGCCGCTTCCGTTTCAGAGGCGGTGCGCCTTGAGGTGGAGCGGAATGCCAACCTGGTCGCGATTGCCGAAACGCGCGGCGCGATAGAGCGCAACTGTGTCGAGGCCGCACATCATTACGGGGCTCTTTCGGCGGCTGATATCGATCTGGAATGAGCATGTTTTGGAAACGCAAGGCACGGGCTGAAAAGTCGCTGGACCCCGGACAGTCGAGCCGGATTTCAACAGCGACCGATCTTGATCAGATCAGCTTTTGCGACCTTGACCAAGCCGCGGCCAGCTATCTTTTGCATTTGGGCCAGCCCGTCACGGTGGATCGTCTGTGGACCGGATTGCCGAGTGCATCCAGTGGAATGGATATGCCCTTGCTGGCGCGCGCCTTGGGACATCTGGGCTATGAGATGTCTCATCATGCATCGGTTGGCCTGTCACGTGTCGAGATGCCGTGCCTTCTGCGCCTGACCGATGGGCGTTACGTTCTGGTCCTCGGACGCGAGGGTGACGGACAGTATTTCGTGGTGGCGGATCCCGGATCCGCTGCAAGGGTTCTGGTTGCTCAAGATCTTCTTGCGGAAAAGGTCACAGGCGAAACCCTTTCCTTTTTTCCGCGTCTCGATGCCTTGGCCGAGCGTCACGTCGGACAGCGTCCCAACAAGCATTGGTTCTGGCGACATTTCGAACCGATGCGCGGTCGGCTATTCGATGTCGTGCTGGCCTCGGGCTTTGCCAACCTGCTGGCCGTCGCGGTTTCGCTATTTGCCCTGCAGGTTTACGACAGGGTCGTGCCCAACCAGAACGAGGCGACACTGTGGGTTCTGGCCAGCGGTGCCGCGCTCGCCATCGGGTTGGAATTCCTTCTGCGGATATCAAGGGCGCGTCTGATCGACAGCGCCGGACGAGAGATCGAAATTGCCGTGAACCGCGATCTGTTTGAGCGGTTGATCAACATGCGGCTCGATGCGCGCCCCATGCCTCCGGGGTCCTTGGTCAATACCATGCGCGAGTTCGCCTCGGTCAAAGAGTTTTTTGCGGTTTCCGCCGTCGGCGTCGTGACCGATTTGCCCTTCGTTCTGATCTTCCTCCTGGTGATTTACGCCATCGCCGGTCCGCTTGTCTTGATCGTCGCCTTGGGGGCTTTGGTCATGATCATCGCAGGTTTGGTTTTCCAGTATCGCATTCATGCCCTGTCGCGCGATATGCTTGGCGGAGCGACCGCTGCGCTAAGGCTGTTGACTGAAACCGCATACGGCCTCGAAACCCTGCGCAGCCACCGCTTTGCGCCCTTGTTCCAACGCAATTGGGAAGAGGTGACAACGGTGAACGCCCTGTACAGCTCGAGACATCGGCGGCTTTCGGCGGGGCTATCGTTTTTATCGTCATCGCTTCAAATGCTGACCTATATCGCGGCTATTACCGGTGGAGTTTACCTGTTTTTCGCGGAATCCCTGTCCGTCGGCGGTATCATCGCCGTGTCTATCCTGACCAGTCGAACCCTTGCGCCGATCGTGCAATTGTCCGGGGTGCTTTCACGCTGGAAATACACGACAGCCGCCCTTGAGGCGCTTGAGGTGATCGCCGAAGCGCCGCAGGATCGTGATGCGGCGCGAAGCTATATTCGTCGGACCCATATCGCGGGCGATGTGCGTTTGCGCGATATCCGTACCGCCTATCCCGGTGTGGAGGATACTCAGCTTGTCATCCCCGATCTCAAGCTGAAGCCAGGCGCGCGTGTCGCGGTCGTGGGCGAGAACGGGTCGGGCAAATCCCTGCTTTTGCGGATATTGGCAGGTCTTTATGTGCCCAAGCAGGGCAGCTATCTTGTTGATGGTCTCGAGGCACAACAGATCGATCCGGACGATATGAGGCAAGCGATCGGCTACCTCCCGCAGGAGCCGCGCCTGTTCAAGGGCACCTTGCGTGAAAATCTGTCGATGGGCGCATTGCAAGTCGGCGATGCCCGATTGTTCGAAGCCCTGGACTTCGCCGGCTTGGGCAAGCTGGTCGCCTCGACAACCCGAGGACTGGATCTTGAGATACATGATGGGGGCGAGGGTCTTTCCGTGGGGCAGCGCGCCGCTGTCGGATTGGCGCGACTGCACCTTCAGGATCCCTCTGTCGTGCTTCTGGACGAACCGACCGCCGCCATGGACAGCCGCAGCGAAGCAACATTCGTCGTGCGTTTCAAGGAATGGCTGGCCGGGCGGAGCGCGATCATCTGCACGCACCGAATGGCCTTGATGGACGCGGTGGATGAGGTGGCCATCTTGTCGGATGGCCGCATGCTGGCACATGGTCCAAAAGAGGAAATCCTTGCAAAATTCACGCGTGTCGGCGGTGGCGCCCAAAGCCCCAAAGCGGGCGAACCGCAGGTCACACCATGAAGTCGTTGGGCGTTATGGACAGCACTGCGCCGTCGGTCGCACGGTCGAGAAGCGTCGTGTATATCGTTATCGGGGTCATTCTCGCATTCCTTCTCTGGAGCTATTACGCGCCGCTCAATGCTGTGGTCCGGGGCACGGGCCGGGTCGAACCGCGCGATGCCACGCAGAGCATCCAGAATCTCGAGGGTGGCATCGTCCAGTCCATCCTTGTTCGTGAAGGCGACATGGTGACGGCAGGGCAGCTTTTGGCGCAGATGGAGGATACCGCTTACAGAAGCGCCTACGATGAATTGCTGGGTCGTGAGGCCCTGCTCGAAATGCAGATCCTGCGCCTTCAGGCCGAAGCCAATCCCGATGCGCCCGGCACCCTCATCATTCCCGAGCCCCTTGCCCGACGCGCGCCGCAAGCCGCCCGAACAGAGCAGACCCTGTTCGCTGCCCGGATGGACCAATACCGTGAGACGCTGGATGTTTTGTCTCGGATCAAGGCGTCGCGCGATGCCGAGCTGGTTTTGCTGGAGCCACTTGTCGAACGGGGCGCCATCCCCGAAACCGATCTCATTCGCGTGCAGCAATCCGTTCTGATGGTCGCGCAGGAAATAACCGAGCATCGCACAGGCGTCGAAGCCGCCCGGATGCAGGCGCTTTCGGAACAACAGGCTGAACTTGCGCAGATCCGCCAGCAGTTGCGCGTTCGCGCCGCTCAAGTGGAGCGCGCCGAACTGCGGGCGCCCATGGATGGAATCGTCAATCGTGTCGTGGTCCGTACAGCTGGCGGAGTTATCGCCCCTGGTGGCCCGATCCTTGAAATCATTCCGCTCGACGATGCGTTGGTGATTGCGGGCCGGATCAAGCCACAGGACATCGGGCCGGTATTTGTCGGGATGCGGGCCAGCGTCAAACTGACGGCCTTCGATTATCGGGATTATGGCAGTCTGTCCGGCGCGGTTGTTCATGTGAGCGCAGACACGGTGACGGATCAGGAAACCAACGATCCCGAACCCTATTACGAAATCGTGGTGGAACTGGACAGCCAGTCCTTGACCGGCCCAAAGGGCGAGGTCTTCATCCGTCCGGGCATGCAGGCCACTGTCGAATTGGACGCCGGCCAGAACACCGTCTTTCACTATCTGTTCAATCCGATCCTGCGTGCAAGCGAAGCCTTTTCCGAGCCTGACTGAACGGAATCGGCGTTTTCCTTTTGCTCAGACCGGGGGCAATGCGCCTGCAATCAGCCGTTCGGACATCGACGAATTCGCACAGTCAGTGTTCGCGAACTTGAACGCGCACCATTTCAAGGCCGTCTCATCGGTTTGGTCGTGAACAGATTTCGCGGCACAGGAAGGCCCTCAAGCTGGTAACTGAGGCGCCTGAGACTATCGGGAAACCGGTTGTTTTATTGGAGGCGAGTACCGGAATCGAACCGGTGTACACGGATTTGCAATCCGCTGCGTCTTCTAGAAATTGTTGAACATTTATGTAAACGAACCTTAAAACGCCTTCCAAAAATCAATGGTTTACGAGGTGCGTGTAAACCGAGTTCAACCTGCGACATCGCTCCGTGGGGCGCCGATATATGCGTCCATAAATGAACTGGTCTATCGCTATATTTAAGAAGCGGAGGACCGAGAATGGCAAACAGGCGACCAAAGCCCGAAGCGTTTGTCTCGAAGTTACGACAGGTTGAGGTGCTGATGGGACAAAGCATGTCCGGTCTCGACGCTATCCGGCTGATCAGTGTTGTGGAACAGACGCATGATCGCTGGCGCAAGCAGTATGTCGGAATGGGCGTAGATCAATTGAACGAGCTGAAGTGGCTCCAGAAGGAGAACGAGCAGCTGAGACGCGCTGTATCGGATCTGACACTGGACAAGCTGATCCTGAAGGAGGCGGCCAAGGGATAGGCCTCGACGAAGGTGACCTCACGGGACGTACAACAAGCACTTCGGTCCACGGCACGTATCCGACGGCCAAGGATGCATTGCACGTTACATGGCCTATAGCCACTTCATTATCCCGGTGGGGGCCAGACCTAGTCTGTGAATTTCAGACTGGGAGGCATGTCGTAACCGCCGAAGTAAAGGTAGGTGCTTCAGCTGCGCATAAGTGGATTGTCGCAAAACCCAATGCGTAAGTTCTAGATCCGCAAGCCTTAGTAGTCAGCTGACGGTGCGCCTATCTGGCGGACCAAAACCAAACAGCCCCCTGACAAACCTCCATTGCTCGATAAGCCAAGGCGTTATTTCGAAGCGCAGGAGCTCTGTTTCGGCGTGGGCGAGTGACGGCCCTCGGTCTTTGGCTCAAGGGTGGGAAACTTAAGAAACCCAAAGCCAGTCAAATGCGTGACCCGCCCGGTTTTGATTTGCCTTCTCGTTGGCGGTCTCAAAAAGACAGCATAAAAAACAGCTTCTTAGGCCGCCATGTCCAAATTCGTTTCGCGATAATTGATCCGTTGGTTCGGACAGGCTTTTGTGTCGCCCAAGCCGTTAATTATCTCAAAAGGATTCATCATGGGAACCTTGTCCAAAATCGTGACCGCCCTCACCTTCACCCTGCCCATGGGGCTGTCAATCCTCACCTCAACTGCCGCGCAGTCGGATATCACCGGCTATGCATCTGAAAACGGCTGGGACCTCCCTTCAGGTGGAATAGATCGGTTCGGTTTCAGCTACGATGGCCCTGTTGATCGACGCACCGCAGCTGGGGGTGCCTTCGATCCGCGATATATCGTGCCGAGCAATGGGGAGGGTTTTACCATTAATGGACCACGTATTGGTCTGGGATATTGTGATCCTTATGACTGTTATGATTACGGTAACGGGTTAGCGATTTACGGACCAGCTCCGGTGCGTTTGCCCAATGGAGGAAGAGCTTTCGGATTTCCGAGGCCTGATGCACGCATGGGTTACTTTCCGGTGCAGGGTTCTCACCAAGCGATTCACGGTCTCGCGCCTGGCGTAGAGTGCATCGTTGCGGGCCAACAGCTTACTGCAGCGAACGTTGATAGCTGCGAGGCCGCCGGCGGTCGGGTGCGTCCCGTTCCTGAGAATTTCACCATTCCCTGCGAAGTGGACGAGACCACGGTGATGACATCCTCCACGGCCGCCTGTGCTAAACTGGGTGGGGCTTTGTTATCGAAATGACCTGGATGATGAAACGCTCGATCAAGGCCGCAACTGTAGTTTTCGCTTCTTGTTTCGGCCTCGTGGCAACAGTGGATACAGCTGCAGCCGCAGAAACATACCTACTGGGTATAGGCGCTTGCCCAGCCTGGGTCGACGGTGCCGCTCAAGACATGGCCGAGGCAACAAGTGCGACACTCTGCGAAGCTGATGTGGAGCGGGTTGAGGAAGCATTGTCGGCTCGCTTCGAGATCCGCCCAGATAATCGATACCGCCTGATACAGGCTGAAGCCACGCCCATGAGATTTTTTAACTTGGTCGAAGGTTTCAAGCAGCAGCTTGGCGAGGATGACACGCTGATCCTCTACCAAATTTCGCATGGTGGGATCACTGATTACCTCTATCAAGGCTATCCCGCAAGCGGCGAGGTGTTTGCCTATTACACCGAGACGAAGCCGCAATTTTCTACAGCCGTTGAGGAAGGCCATTGGCTTTCGGCACGCGATATGCGCGATGCGATTTACCAATTAGGCGCGAAAACCGGCGCGGACATCCTCATCATCATTGAATCCTGTCATGCTGGTCAGGTCACCAAAGACTTGGTGAACAACCCCGCGCTGAATTTGGCGGGACCGTCACGTATCGCCTTTCTGTTCTCGGCCGGGCCGGGAGAATTGTCTTTGTTCAATACCTCAGTCGACGGTGGCCTGTTCTCGGAGGTTTTGGCGAAGCAACTGGCAGAAGCACCGCGAGGGCAAAACATGGCAGATGTTTTTGCGCAAACTCGCGAAACAACGCATCGCGCGGCACTTGCCACTTGTAACGCCGTCGAAGGTGTTGAGCGAGAGACGCTTTTTAGCTCAAGCTCATCCTATTTCTACCGCTGTACGCAAGAGCCCGAGTTTGTGGATCCGCGAGGCTTGCTGCTGGATTTGAAGTTGAACTGATTCAGCACTGATCACCACCGACCTACAGGAAATAAAATCTATGACCGCGCCTAGGCAAGCCAAGACTAGCTTCTTGGATACCCTATACTTTTCGCGCTTGAATGACACGGCGACGGCTTTTGTCTTCGTTAGCTGTTTGGCCCTTAACGCCGCGTCCCAGTCTGCAGCTGACACACCGAATGTACGCACCAGCGGCCTCGTAACGTTCACGTTTGATGAAGATCGCGCGTCATTTTTGCTGCATCTCGGCGCAGCAGGGCAAAGCGGAGCGGTTGCCTGGTCAATCGCTGGAAAACACTTGTCCTATTCCGATAACATCAATGATCGTTGGGACATGGACGCCACAGTGCAGCTGCAGGTTTATGATGGTGATGCTGGTAGAAGCGTCGTGGCCCTGCAGGCCCATCAACACCGACTATATAGGATCGGAATCTGGCAGAGGTCGAAAACTCTGAAGTACAATCATAGTTACCAGATAAGTCCAAATACGGTGATAGGAGGTGCGTTAAGTGTCGAACGCAGCAATGGACCAGGCTTGGCGACGGACTTCGATCAGCATAGTGTAATCGCCAGTATCACTACTACTTTAGGCGACCTTAGCGTGGCGGTTCAAGCCGGCTATCGCGTGATCAATTTCGACAGCGGGCTTAAAGAGTTAGTTGACCATTATGAGGTTAAATTATCCCATCCACTTGGTAAAAGAAGCGTTGCAACTCTGCATCTAAGTGATGACGAAGGCGTCTATACCTTTCCTGTTCGTGATGTTTATCGGCGCGAGTACAAGCATGTTGCAGAGGCTCGGCTCGGCATCACAACGCGCCTTTTTAAGAAGACCAACTTCTCTACCTTTTTGTCCTATCGCGAACGCAAGTTCCGGGACGTGGAGTCGCTGAATCGACGGACCGGGGTCGAGCTGTCGCACAATTTCAACGACAACATAAATGCCTTGGCCTTCGCTGAGTTATCTGAATATTCGGATAATGGTCTCGGATACAATGATCATTCAATCGGCTTTCAGCTGACGACTTCATTCTGAAAGGCAAGCATCCGGCGGTCGTTTGATCTCGCTTTTAACTGTGCAGGGGTTGGGTAGTAGCTCATTAAAACACCGCGAACCGCCGATAGGCATTCAACGTGTTCTTCGGCACCGAGTAAAAAGTTAGCAACGAAACAATGCCTCCAAAGTAGAGGAGATCACTTTGACAAACTTGCAGATCACCACGGCCATCGCCGTTTTGAGCTGTGTCGCCATTATCCAACCGCTATGGGCGCAAGGCGACGCTCTCAGTGAGGAGCACTCGGCTACGACTGAAATCGAGACCACTGCAGCACAGTACGAAGCTACGCTAGAAGCGACCGATGCATACACCACCGCCCTAGAGGGAGCCAAGATGCGGGGAGATGGTCCAGTGCAGGTTTGGCAGAAAAATGGTCAGACGATGCTATCGTTGTCTCCCAGCGTCTTCGATGCGCTTGTTCTTTGGTACGCCGAGGCGGTGAGGCTTCCGACTGAAGTGGTCAGTGTCCAAGGTAACGGCATTGGCGAGACGGTCGTGCGGTTGGAGAGGCGAGGCGACAAGGTTTACGTCCGAGATCTGGCGGGTGAAGTGGAACGGCGGAGTCCGTCGATACCCGCCGAACACGAGGACGAAGCGGCACATCTGGAAGCCAAGCTCGATCCGATCCGCGTTGCGTTGAGCACCACAACGCTTGGCCCGATCCTGTTGGCCTTCGATATCATTGCAGAAGGGACGAATGGCGAGGTTCTGATAGATGCAACTGCGGTCTTTTCGCGCGACATTCTGGGTGTTCTATCGGCCGAGAACACCATCACAGACAGCGCTTTCGTCCCGATTGGTACCGATCCATCCCGCTCCTATATCACACGCGCGGTCTCCTACGATGATAACCTGGCAGTCCGAGCCCATCTGACATTCGTGGATAATGAAGGCAGCGCCCGCTCTATGGTCGTTGGTCACTCGCTGGTGGCTCTGCCCAAAACACCGATGGAGCCGCGCGCCTTCGATCCGCGCGTTGGCTACTTCGCAACCTCCTTTGTTGAATACGACGGGGAAGCCCCAGCTGTGGAGCGCGCCGTTATATTGCGCCACCGGCTGGAACCCGCGGGCGCAGCCTCAGACGGTCTCTTCGATCCTGTCGAGCCAATCGTCTACTATGTCGGCCGCGGCGTTCCCGATCGCTGGCGTCCCTACATCCGGCAAGGGATCGAGATGTGGCAGGAGGCGTTCGAAGCGGCCGGTTTCCGCGAAGCTATCATCGCACGCGATGCACCGAGCATAGAGGAAGACCCCGAGTGGACTCCTGAAAACGCCCGCGTCAATGTCGTGCGATGGGTGCCGCAAGAATATGAGAATGCGTTGGGGCCGGTTATCTACGATCCGCGCTCGGGTGAGATCGTTTCGGCCCAAATATTGCTTTGGCCGTCGGTGTTGGAATCCTTTTCCGCCTACTATTTCGCCCTGCATTACACGGTCGATCCTGATGTGACATCCTTTCCGCTGTCCGACGAGAAAATGGGGGAGCTGTTGCGTTATATCGTTGCGCATGAGGTCGGACATACGCTGGGACTGCGTCACAACCACCTCGCCTCCACGGCATGGACAACCGAGCAGCTTCGCAATCCTGAGTTCGCCGCCGAACATGGACCCAACTCGTCAATCATGGCCTATGGACGCTTCAATCAGGTAGCCCAGCCAGAGGACGGTATCACCCAATTCTTCCCCAAGATCAGCCTTTACGATCGACACGCGATCGAATGGGGCTACCGACCCTATCCTGGCCTGACGCGCGCAAAGCGCTCGGAGCGTCTTGCCGCTTTGGCCAAAGAAGCCGTCGGTGACCGGCCGTTGATGTGGGCAGCCGGCGAGTTACCAAGCGAACAGCGGTCAACCATGGACCCGCGAGTACAAAAAGAGAATACTGGCGACGATCGCGTTGCGGCCACCAGAGCAATTGCCAAGCGGATCGATCTTATGCTCGCCGATCTGGCAGATGCTACCGGGAACGATAAAGAACTCATCCGGAAAGTTTACGACATGGCATTGTCGCGCTACTCGAACATGCTTCAAAGCGTCATAGATAATGTCGGCGGCGTAGAGGATCGGCAGACCGATTTGTCCCGTTATCAAACAGTCCCTGCTGATGTCCAGCGCCGCTCCGTTGCCTTTCTGATGACCGAGGCTCCGGATACTCTCGATATGTTCGCTCGCCCGGAACTGGTTGCTACCTTGGAGCCCGTTGGAGCGTTGCTGACCCTCGACGCATATGCCGAATTGCCGATACGGCTCCTTCTCTCCGGCCGCAGCCTCGAAACGCTCGAACAGCAGGTCCGCTCCAATCCAGATGCGTATGGACCGACGGATCTCGGCGACGACATGCTCGAGCATCTGTTCGGAGAGTTGGATGCTGTGAATCGGCGACGGCAGATGATGCAGTCTGCGTTCTTGCAAACAACGATTCTTGTGATGAATGCAGAGCCCGACAACCTCGCTGACAACACGCTGACGGCCCTCTCCGAAGGGTTAGATCCGGATTTGATAAACCTGAGCGAGGCAAGTGGCGCCTCGACCGCCTATCCCGAGTGGGCAAGGCAGGTGTTTCCACCGCTCCGCGCCCGCCTCCTCGCCGCAGCCGAAACGGTCGAAGATCCGGGTCTTGCATCGCACTATGCCACTCTAGCGCGCAGGATTGAGGAGGGCAGTGACTGAGCTTGACGCGCTGCCTCCGGCACTCAGTGAGCAGCCACCAATGAAGTGGTCCACCAACCGGGATTGAACCGCACCGGGTTTTCCGGAGGCTCCAAATCGAGGAAGGATTTGAGCCATGGAAAGAGACAACAGAGCTTACCGCTATTCACCCGAAACACGCGCGAGAGTGGTGCGGATGTTGCTCGACAATCCAGGCAGCTACGAGAGCCAGACGACAGCGATCAATGCGATTGCCCCGAAGATCGGCGGTGGCCGTGACACGTTGCGGCGTTGGGTTCAGCAGGAGGAAACCGACGCCGGTCGCCGGGATGGCGTGACGTCGGAAGAGCGGGTCAGGATCAAGGAACTGGAACGCGAAGTGCGGGAACTGCGTCAAGCCAATGAGATCCTCAAAAAGGCCAGCGCGTATTTTGCTCAGGTGGAGCTTGTCTTATGCAATTCGTGGCTCCTGAGGCAAAAGGGAGCCGCTGCCCAGCACCGCAAACTGCGGGGCAGCGGCGGGGATGGCGTCGTGCGGAGCTTGGTTTTTTCAGAACCGCGGTCGAGTTTGACGACCCCCGTCTTTTCTTAGGACCTGAACGGATACCTGCATGCTTGGGAAACTGGCTCAGAGGCAAAGGCAGGCATCCGAAAATGGATGACCTTCTACAATCACCACCGCCCACACTCTGCCCTTGGCGGCAGGCCACCCACCGTGGTCTACTGGCGGAGAAATGAAACAACCAACCTTGATCAGCAGGTGCATAGAGTAGCATAATTTACGCCAGATCCTGTCCAGCCGACGGCGAGTAGCTCAATGCTAAAAACATGTGTCAAAAAGAGTGATTTAATGTCAATGTGGCTCGAATATCGCTCTGTGAGCCTTTGACTTGCAAAGCGTTTAAATCCACTCCTATGCGAGTAGCATCACTTAAAGCGCCCACAACACCCAAAGAGACACTCGCAAAGTCTCGGCTGCTGGGGGTGGTCGGAGCCTCAAATTTCGATCCGGCCCACGATGTAACGCCAATTTCACCTGCCGTTGCGTTGAGGTGCTGGACGTATGAGATTTTGGAGTAAGCTGTCCAGTTGTTTAACTCAATGGCTGCATTCCAGCCTAGTGTTGCGATGGTTGAGTTCACTACTTGGTCACTGAACTTAAGGGAAGTCGACTGCTGTCTCGGTGAGGAACTTTCAGTGAATCCTTCAATCTTGAGGTGTTGCGCGAGCACGCTAATTTCAGGGCCGTAGGTGATTGGACCGGAGTTAAACGCGTAATTGGCTGTTAAACTCAATGCGAAGCGATAACCCGAAGTAGATCCTTTGTGAGTACGCGTTGTCTGACCCAAAGCGAACTGGCGGTCCGTATCGTATTGGAGCTTTCCGATCGACGCAGCACCTAAAAACGACCATCCATTAAAACGATGACCGCCGTAAAGGCTGAAGCTGTAATCCGTCAAGTCGTACTCGAACTCTTTGCTCCAGCCTTGATTGGTATTCTGATATCCGAGGGCAACTCCGATAACCGTTTCTGCCATGCCACGCCATTCAAGTCCAAATCCAACATCACCTGGCAACGTTATCTTACCTTTCGATGCAGGCCGACCGCCGCCAGTGCTTATCCAGCTTGACCAGTCGCCATCCTTTTGAGGGCCTTGCAGGCTCAAATGCACTTGTCTCATAAGCTGTGTACTGACCGCCAGTTGGTTCTGAATGGCGGACTGGGGCAGATGGCTTACATAATAACCTGATTTTTGTGTGGCGAGCAGATAGTCCTTCACCAAGGTTGTATTAATTGAGAAAACAGCCAAAATATCAGCATTCGCCACAAGGGCGTAATCATTAGAGTCATAAGGCAAGTCACCAGTGTATTGCATGTAGTCAATCAAAAGGTCACCACTATCTGGATCGTTCCAGATGGCCGCATTGGTGATTTTCGTTCCTCCTACTGGCTCACCCTCTACGTAAATCTCGGATGGGTCTAAGGGGTCCACAATTTGAATAGTTGCGCCTTCGGATTTTTGGATAATTTTGTCGCCGTTAACGTCATTCCAGTTCAAACCCGCCAGCACCACAGTGTGACCTGATTTGAAGTCTGGGTAAACCATCGTCATCAAGGTTGGATGGCCTTCACGAAGTGACTCTGCGATGAATTCCCAGGTTGGTTTTTGATCTTGAATCAAACTCGGTCGCGGCAATGGCGTCCGGCCTTCGTTTGATGCGCTGAACTCCCATACCAAGTCCGGTACCATGCCAGTGACAGAGATCAAATCAAAGCCTTTATGATCTACAATGTATTTTTCTAGGCCAAAAGGAATTCTGTCCTGATACGTTCCGATCCTAGTGTTTGTGTCGAAATATTCGTCGTTGATCAGCTTGGTGTCAGCAGCGATCCAGCTTTGATAAGAGGTTCCTGTCAGCTTCGTATTGAAATAGAGTTCATAGCTATTTTGCAGAAAGAACATTCCATTCACAGATGAGGTTGGGGCGCAAGCTTCAGGGCCTATAAAGCCAAACTGCGCTTCATCGAGGCTGTACTGATTTAACCAACCAAATTTATCTTTGTTCTGTTCAATTTGATACAGCGTACCGGCAGCAACGCCTTCGTGCGCCCATACACCCATCACTATCAAGCTTAAGGCGATGTGTTCTGATATTTTTGACAGCATCTTCGATCAGTCCCGTGCCCTTGATCAGCAGGATCAAAATGTTAAGTATTATGTGCATTGTCAGAGGCTTGTCGCACCTTCATGTTTCATGCAGCGCCGGTAACTTAGATTGGATCTGCACATAGCTCAGAAAGTTTCCCGGCTACCCTTCATCGGCAGAAGGGCCTTGTGGGGCTACCACCCGGGCATGTCCCGCGATTGAGCCAGTCTTGACATGACGTCCGCCTGGCAATCTTGCCATTGATGCTCGGCGGCTCCGCACGCGTCCATTGCGCAGCCACGGGTGTTATCCACGAGGCAGGAAGCATGTTCGGCGGATTGAGGCAGCGCATCACCTCCTTCGAAAGTGAAGACATAGCTGATGGACTGTTCATCATTGTGCGAATGGGCCGCGCTTAGTGGTAATTTAGACTCGCGCGGTTCACCATTTGCAAACCGTGTCAGCAAGGCATTGGGGGGCGTGTCTGAGAAGTTGTCATCTCCACCCCACCACAAATGCGCAAACTCGTAAGAATCCAGATAACGATGAAGCCTGTATGGCAGATCCGTGAACCCAAAGATTTCGCGCTCATAGGGCAAAGTCAGCACGTCTCCCTCCACCTGAAAGCCGGGTGCGGTTTGCACGAAGAACCCCGAAGAATTCCCTTGCTTGGAGTGTGCGGCGAGAGGCGCAAGGGTGAGCCGGTCAGCGTTTTTAACGGGTGTCTCATGGTTGATCCTCTTGAGCCGATGAACAACATGGATGACACGAAAGCCTGTCACGACGAACGGATCAACCGCCGCGCGACCAATTTGGACATGCTGGCCTACACGACTGTTTTGCCGGCGTTTTTTTGATACCATCAAAAGCGCAAGTTTAAACCGGGCAGGTCCCGTGCGGTTGCCTGCCGTGGCAAAGACGCTCTCAATCGGGTTTGTGGTTCTGATGTGCTTCCAATGCTCAGTCGGGAAGTCATAGAAAGCGAGCAGTTCGTCTCGGTCTTTGACCAGCTTTCCCACGGCCTTTTCATAGTTCACGCCGTAGGTTTCCACGAAGAGATCAAAGGCCGCGGCGGCCTCTGTCTTCGTCGTGGCCCTCCAGATGTCTTCCAGATCCTCCTTGGCCCTCTCGTTAATGATTCAGGCATGGCACCCAGAACATTTGCTGCCTCATGGATCCTACAGCGCTGTTCGCGCGTGTCAGGAAAGACATCACGCAGCGCAGTCAAGAACCGGAGCGCAATCGCCGGTGGCCAGCTCCGGCGGCGCGTTCAAGCCACGTTTCTTCAGACTTTTCAGAGTGTCGCGCCAGCTGTCGGCATTCTCGCGGAAGCCGTCTGTGATCGCCAGAACGTCCTTCTCTCCATATTCATCGGTGCCGGTAATCGCCAACACAGATTGAGGATCGCCGTCCAGACGGATCGTGAAGTCGATCCCGTCGGCCCAGATGTAGACGTAGCGTTTGCTCTTCAGATCGCGCTTGCGCCAGATCTGATACTCGGCCCACCAATTCGCCTGCAGCCGCTTGATCGTAGAGGATGACAAGCCCTCGGCATCGGGCCCCAGAAGCGCCGCCGACGCTTCGCTGAAGTCCTCCCGTCAAGATGCCCTTCAGGTACCGCCAGGGTAGCAATTCTTCGACAGACTTCGATTTGCGCATATACGGCGGCGCCAGGGCCGAGCGGAATTTGATATTGCTGGCGTAGGCATTTGACCTGCGGCCTCAGACACGCGGCTCCTGCACAGGCGCCGTCTCGGTCCCGGCCATGAATTCGCGCTCAGGCAGAAATCCGTAGCGTACAAGACGCTGGCGACCTTCTTCTTCCAGCAAATGCGCGTGCTCAACAATGAAAGTGGAAACTTCAGCCAAGACAGCGGTGCGCAACAGCTCTTTCGCGCCCGCTTGGATCACCGCATTCAGCGGACCAGCCGAAAATTTAGATGGCAGTTCGAACGGTACAACGGTAGATTTCGCCATGGTGGCATATCCTTTCTCTTTGAGATTGACAGCGCTTCGACACCGTAATGATATGCCGCCTACTTCAGGCCAAAACCAACTTGCGGGCATAACTCACCGCAGCACCGCTTGACGCTTGGAAGGGAGTCCTAGTTGCCCGATCCACGTCTTTTGCGTGGACCGACCGGCTGTGCCGATCCAGTGTGGGTATCTTGATGGATGACAAGGGCTGGTTCCTCGAAAACAACTTTGTCGAAGGGCTCTGCCTGTCCCTGAAATGCGAGTGTGTCTGCTTGCACGCCTGAGAGAGCGGCTCGGAGGCCAAGGTCGGTATTGGAAAGTGCATGGAGTTTTACAACCGCAAACGACCTCATTCCGACCTCGGCTGCAAACCCCTAGTCGTGATTGCCTGATTGAGAAAACACGAAATCAAACCAGGTCATCAGGAATGGAGACTAGCTTATTCTACGCAGGAAACTGTCCCAACATTGGCAAGTCGCACACACCTCTCGAAAGACTGCGGTAGTCTCTGTTTTTTGCTTTAAAAGCAATACGCTAATTTGCGATTTCTGATAAAGTCTCAAGCGCGTTGCTGCCGCCATCATAAGTTGTTCCCCTGCGCCTCGCTGGTTGCGGTGCGCCCCTCGGGCGAAGTCGCAATAAGTGTTTTAAATACCCGTAGATTTTACGGAAACGAAGAGTTTTGGGCCATGCGGCCCCGGGAACGAAGGTGGGCTAGGAATGAGCGAGAAAAGCACGCAGAGGGGTTGGATCGACGCGGTGGTCTTCGATCTTGTCCGTCAATTGCGCTGGTCATTCTTGCCGCCTCTCATGGTCTATTTCGCCTTCGGCTTCTCAGGGCTTACCGGGATCGTGGGCATGTTCTTCGTCAAGGAATACTTGGATCTGACGCCGGCAGAACTGGCGGCTTTGGCCTTCTGGGCGGGCCTGCCTTGGGCGCTGAAGATGCCACTGGGGCATCTTGTCGACATCATCTGGCCATGGAAATGGCTTCTGGTTTGGTTGGGTGCTGCGCTGGTCGCGGCGAGTTTCTTCATCATGTACTTGGTGATCGCCGAGCGCGAAATGATGGAGGCGATGCTGCCAATCACCACCTGGTATATTGCCAGTTTTCTGATCGCACCCTGCGGCTTGGTGATCCAGGACGCGGTGGCCGACGCCATGTCGGTTGAAGTGGTGCCGAAGGTGGATGACGGGGGGCGTCCGCTGGACGACGAAGAGCTGAAGGAACAGCATACGACGATGCAAACGCTGGGGCGCTTTGCGGTGGTCGCTGGGACCGTCGCAATTGGGGCCATGAACATCTATATGTTTGCTGGAATCGAAACACTGGACCCCCAGGCCAAGGCTGACATCTATGCCAAAATCTACCTCTTCGCGCTGTTCATTCCGCTTCTGTCGGTGTCAGGCGTGGTTCTCGCCGCGATCCAGAAGTGGATCATCCTGCGGCGAATGAGCGCCAAAGGACTGTCGCCTGGGGATGTTGATGCGCTGTTCGAGGGGCCCGAGGAAAGGACCGTACCGAACCCTTGGTATTTCATCGGCGGCGGTGTCTTTGTGGCGCTGACGTTACTGATAGGGCTGGGCCAGGTGCCCTACGGGCAGGAGATCATTTTTGCCGGCTCTATGTTGATCGTGGGCTTCCTGATGCGCCAGCTCATTGCCGCGCTCGATCCCGCGCAGGCGCGCACGCTAATCGGGACGGCGGTGATCATCTTCGTCTTTCGCGCGGTACCGCTGCCCGGTGACGGGGCGATGTGGTTCAGCATTGATGAGCTGGCCTTCGACCAGCAGTTCCTGTCGGTTCTCTCGCTCATCGGCTCGGTTTTGGCCCTGGTGGGCATGGTTGTGCTGCGCCCGCTGATGGCGCATCTTTCGATAGTTTATATCGTGGTGCTGTTAACCATCACCTCGGGCATCCTGCTGCTGCCTAGTATCGGGCTCTACTACGGAATACAGAACATCACCGCGCCGCTGACGGGCGGGATCGTAGATGCGCGCTTCATCGCGATCATCGACACGGCGGCGGAAAGCCCGCTTGCGCAAGTGGCAATGATCCCGATGCTGGCCTGGATCGCGCGGAATGCCCCGCCCGACCTCAAGGCCACGTTCTTCGCGGTGATGGCGAGCTTTACCAATCTGGCGATGTCGGCGTCTAGCCTAGGGACGAAATACCTCAACGAGGTCTATACCATCACCCGCGAGGTGCGCGATGCTGCGACCGGCGTGGTCACCGTGCAGGCGGATTACTCCCAATTGGGCTGGCTTCTGATTACGGTAGGCGGCATCACGGTGGGCGCACCGCTCCTGGTGGTTTGGGTAGTGCAGCGCTCGGCGTTCCGCAGCCGCGACTGATATTGGCCCTCGATGAGACTGCGGGCAAACTAGATTATGCTAGGCGATGCGGGAACGCTCCCCCCTGCGGTATCGAACGTGCCAAGGTAGCGGGTGTTGAATCATCGCTATGAGGAGATCGTCAGGAAGTGATCGGGCCGAACGATGTCTGGGCCATGGATTTTGTCCACGATCAGCTCGCCCTCGGCAAGAAGCTTCGTATCCTGACCATTGTTGATAAGCACTCCAGGCTCTGTCCGGCGGCCGATCCCCGCTTCACCTATCGAGGCGAGGATGTCGTGCAGACGCTCGAATGGGTTTGCAGGCAGATCGGCTGCCACATGACCTGCTGACCTAAGCAGCCAGATATTCCTGACATAGGACGTTGTCGCTGACAATCATTCCCGGTTTTCCGCGGCCTTCGATCAGGGCCGTCAGGTCGCGCGACACACGGTGCCCCGAGATCGAAGTGTCAGGGATCGCCGCCAGACACTCGCGTGTGACGTCGTCGACTACGTTGAGCACCCGGAAGCGCTGGCCGTTTGCGAACTGGTCGTGGACGAAATCCAGCGACCAGCGCGCATTGGCCCGCGTCTCGACCAGGATCGGCGCCCGTGTCCCGACAGCCTTGCGTCGGGCCTTCCGCTTGTGCACCGTCAACCCTTCCTCGCGGTAGAGCCGATAGATCCTTTTGATCCCGTAAGGCTCTCCCTCGCGGCGTAGCAGGACGAAGAGCCGCCGGTAGCCGAACCGCCGGCGCTCGTTGGCCAGCTCCCGCAATCGTCCGCGCAGCACCGTGTCAGGCGCACGCTGCGACTGGAAGCGGACCATCTTGCGATCCGCCCCGGCAATCCGGCACGCCCGCCGTTCCGACAGCCCGAACCGGGCCTTCAGATGCGCGACAGCCTCGCGCTTCACGGCAAACGTCACCACTTTTTTGAAACCAGTTCCTTCAGAGCGGCAAGATCGAGCATTTGCTCGGCCAGCAGCTTCTTCAGCTTTGCGTTCTCATCCTCGAGCGCCTTCAGCCACTTGGCATCCGACACCGTCATGTCACCGAACTTGGCCTTCCAGTTATAGAATGTGCCTTCCGACATGCCGTGCTTGCGGCAGAGGTCCGCGCACTTCGCTCTCGCCTCATGCTCGGCCAGGATGCCGATGATCTGTTCGTCCGTAAATCTCGTTCGCTTCATTGTCCGTCCTCAAGTTGGGCCGGATTCTAATCGATGCTGGAGGAAAAATCCCGTGGCAGGTCAAGAAGCCGCCGCCACCAAAAGCGCCGCCGCCGTGTTTTTCAGTGATGTCTGCATGTCCTTGTTCCCCGTGTCATTGTGGGCCTAACTTGGGTTCAATTACCGAGGATCCTGCAGGGCCCGCAGCCGATGTTTCATGAATTATGATTGCCCAACTGAGGAGGGCTTCAAGCGTGATCCTTGGCTTTGAGACTGTCTTTCTCGATAGCCTCCCCGGGACGTCTTTTTATTGTGCATTGCTTGTTTCTAAGCGGTCATCTTCAAAGATCCCCGCAAGGTGCCGGGTTCCGTTCAATTCGCGCAGGCACTCCGCCTGCAGCCGGCGCCTCAGGTGAACGGCGAAACGCATTTCGTAAATGCGGCACGGCCACGCATGCGGGGCCAAGAGTTTCATAAAAATAACTTTGAAACAAAAGCTTAAATCCCTTTCGCGTCTTGAGTGTCACTCTCGTTGACCCGAGCCACGCGCCGCTGTTTCAATCCTGTGCGAGTGCATACGCACGTGACCGGATTTGGAGATAACTCATGAAGGCATGGATCGCAGCGGTGGTAGTCGCCACAGCAGCTCCCGCAACAGCTGATGACTACGAGGCGTCTTGGCTCTTCGTGCAGACGGCGAAGACGGCCGAGATATCCGGCGACACGCTCACGATGCCTTATGAGAGGGAAATCTTCGCCTTCACGGACCGCCCGCACCGCCTCCATGCGCATTTCACGGCGCATGAGTTCGAGTGGTTCTGGGGGGATGTCGAGGACAGCTTCGCCGAAAACCCTCCCAATGCCGTCCTCACCTGGCCCGACGAAGGCGAGATGAGGGAGGCTGAACTCATTTTGACTTCAGCCGACGTTGACGACATGGGAAGGTCTATAAGCTACACGGTCGTGCACGAAGCGGGTGACGCGCTTCCCGATGACGCTGTGAACGTCTCCCTCTTCATCGACGGCGTGTTATTCGACGCGTGGGCTAACACGGACTCAAAGCAAGGTTCGGCGCAAGATGCTGGCTTGAAGTGGTTGCAAAATCAATAAGCGACACGTTCGCGGATGAGGTGTCTGACGCCGCGAACGTTGCTTCCTTCATGGATAACTTTGCCTTCTTGTGGATGCCTGCAGTGATATTTTCGCAGTGATGGAGCTGGATCGGTGTGTATCGAGTGCAACCTCGATCATCGTTTTTGCGGTGCGTAGTGCCCTTCTGGGTCTTGGCATGCGCCTTCGACTCGCATGGCCCGCCGCGTCATCAGCCCGCGAAAAAGTATCGCGATTTGCGGAACAACGGTTATCGGAACGATAGGGCGATATAATGGCACCACCGCGGACCGCATTGACTGAAAGAAACGTAATCCCATGCCTGCAAATTCATCAAAACTCTGCTTCAGCAAGCTAATGGGTTCGCTTTAAAGGGTCATTGAGAAAGGTCTCGCGAAATGAGCACTCCAACGGCGCCAGGAAATGGGTTCAGCGGCGGGCTGGCCTTCATTTTGGCGGCTTCCGGCTCCGCGGTGGGTCTCGGGAATATTTGGAAGTTCCCCTACATCGTTGGCGAATATGGCGGCGGCGCCTTCGTCCTTTTCTATCTTCTTTGCGTCCTGCTTCTGGGCGCGCCGGTCATGATGGCCGAGATTTTTATCGGGAAGAGGGGGCAGGGTGGGCCCGTCAATAGTTTTGCCAATCTCGGGTCTCGCTCGGCGGCACGCCTGCGTTGGGTAGGCTATGCCTTTATCGTTTTTAATTTCTTGGCCCTTGCAGTTTATGCCGTCGTTGGCGGGTGGACATTGTATTACGTGGCAATTGCCTTCACGGGCGAGATGGCGACCATGGACCACGCGTCGGCCACCGCGACATTCGATGGCCTCATGAACTCCCCGGCGGCTCTTATAATCTGCCAACTTGTGTTCATGGGGGCGACTACCTTCGTCGTGGCGCGGGGGGTCTCTTCCGGCATCGAACGGTTTTCCAACGTCATCATGCCAGCCTTCCTAATCCTGCTCTTTAGCCTGACGATCTATGCCCTCCTGGCAACGGATACCGGTTGGCAGAGTATCGAGTTCATGTTCCGCCCCGATGTGTCAAAACTTACGCCAATTGCGATGGCCGAAGCGCTCGGCCATGCCTTCACGTCACTGAGTATCGGACTCGGTGCCATGCTGATCTATGGCCAGTATATGCCCGCCCCCCCTCACGGCGCTCCCACGACACGCGTGGTGAGTGCCGTTGTCGCGATTGATACAATCGTGGCCCTCTGCGCCGGGCTGATGATCTTCGCCATCATCTTCAACATGGGAGGGGAGGCCGCGTCCGGGCCGGGCCTTCTGTTCGTCTCACTCCCCGTCGCGTTAGGAGAGCTCTTCGGCGGCCAGGTTGTGGCTGTGTTCTGGTTTGGCGCTGTGTTTTTCGCGGCACTTGCGTCAGGCGTTGCCCTGATGGAAGTGGGCGTCTCCCACTTCGTCTCCCGAGGTTACAACCGCGTCCGGGTGTCTCTCGCCTCGGCAACGGTTATAACGCTCGTAGGGTTCAGCGTCGTCTGGAGCCTCGGTGACGGTTCCGATTGGGAGCTTCTAGCTGGAATGAACATCTTCGAAGCCTTGGAATTTATAACCAATGACCTTGGCGGGCCACTTGGAGGGTTTGCCATTCTGATGGTCGTGGGCTGGATGGTCCGCAGGGTGGATTATCGTGCGCATCTTCCAGAGTTGAGTGAACTTGCATTCAACGTCATCCACTTCATTACGCGATACATTGCCCCGTTGTTGGTGTTGGCCGTGTTGGCATTCTTCGTCGTGGTGGGGTAGAGCAGATCGCTCCTGATCGGATACAGGATCCCCATTTCGCCCCGTCTTTGTGTTTCCTTTTCCGTGAGGCATATATTTGGTCGGGTCAAAACCAAAGGCGCTGATCTGAATGGCTGCGACCCAACCTACCAAAAACCTTGGTGGGCTGTCGGTAATGTGTGCGACCTCTTCATCGAAGAGGACCGCCACAACTTATTCAAGGCTGCTGGATGCAAAGCAAGCATCCGTTGTGGGCCGCAGTGTGGTCAATGCGCGCGTTCATGGTCCATTTCGATGAGTTCTTGCAGGTTCTTTTAACCCGAACGGAGTGAAGGCGATATTGCTTATGTCGCCGGTACCGTGGACCCACACGTCGACCAGATCGCAGATTATGGGCTGCACAAGACCCTTTATAGCTGATGGAAGCTGTGGAGCGAGAATGGCATTTTCGCCGGGATGCTTCTGGAGCGGACCGATCAGGGCGGCGCGTCGCAACACGCTACGACAGGTGCTCCAAGGCTGATTAGTGGATTCGACGGACCGAATGCTGCAGATCATGAAGGCGAAGGGGCTGGGTCGCGTGATGCTTCCGCGGCAGATGCTGTCATGCCGGCAGAAGCCCATCCGGGAAGTCCAAGCTCACCCATAGATTGTGCCCAAGACGTTGAGGCGTTGTACGACGCATGCCAACGACTTGATGCCTATGATCCGGCAGCTTGGTCGTAATGGATGTTACAGTGGGCCAAAGCTTGTCAAGACAGAGTGAGTTCCAAAAAATATTTAATAAATCAATGCCTTAGGTTGGTGTGGGGGGAGGGGGTTCCAAAAGCTGTCCAATCGCTTGAAGGGGCGTGGTGATCGTGAAACTTCATGCTGAGGAAAACACAAAGGCAGAAGGTTTCTGCAGATTAAACTCGCGGCGGACTGCAGTTCGATCCTGCGTCGAGCTGATGAATGTCGGCCCAAATGCTCCACTGCTTAAGCAAGGAGAGGAATACCCAGATGAAAAATTGGCTGCTTTTAGCGGCGTCTGTCGCTGCTGGTGTGACGATAAATGCGGATATGGTATCTGCGCTGTCGCCAACTGCAGATGAGGTGTCTGACTCTTTTTTAGAAGGCCAGTGCAGATTGTATGCGAGCATTTTCGGTCGTTTAAACTCTTCTCTTATCGTTATGGGTTTACCCGGAGATGAGCGCGCATACTACCCCGGCGGAGGGTATTTTGGTGTAGGAAACGAAGTCCGGACAGGTCTCACGCCAATAACAAAGTCCACGATAGCCACTTGCTTCGGGCTGCAAGAAGCTGATGTCGTGTATTTCGTTGCCGATGGGCCGGATGGCAGTTACGCAGAAGATGACCTGTATGGTTTTGGTTTTGTCCTCTCAAAGAGTGTTGGACGCTTTCAAGCTGGCCAGTTTTACACATTCACGTTTGGGTCTGGCGCCTTGCCGCCCCCTCCACCGTCAATAGAAGACCTCCAAACCTCGGCCATTGTACAACAGATTGTCACAGCAGACGCCGCGCGCCAGCTGACCTCGCAGATCAGCAGCAACCAGCGGCTTGTCCGCGAGGGGCGCACACGGTTCATTCAAAGCCGTGGCCAGATGGCCGGTGGCGGCTCGGGGCTTGCCAGCCGCAATGTCGTGGACTTCGATGTCGATGGCGCATTCAACGTCGACAATGGCCGGATCAGCACGAAGGGCACGTTCTTCGAGCAGGCGGGGAACTTCGAGGGCACCTCGCGCAGGATATTCTTTGGCGATTTCGACGTGCAGCATGACAGTGACACGAACTCAACCACGGCCTCGCTGGCCGGTAAGGTGGCGTGGGAGCGGATGCTGGATGACCGCAACATGCTGGGGTATTTCCTCGGAGCGGATCTGGCCTATAGCGATATCGGCGGTCTCTACAAGGGCGACCAGAGCAGCTATGGGGTGAGTGTCGGTGCGTATTACGTCTCGGCGCTGCGCGACAACCTGTTCGTCGATGCGTTCCTGACG
>Ga0189287_100187_pt1 | contig 29314 bp, 29 predicted proteins | sample UW86minimetaG_FD_130319 | JGI IMG/M metagenome (GOLD analysis project Ga0189287, IMG submission 130319) | Marine microbial communities from the Costa Rica Dome - UW86 mini metaG | ecosystem: Environmental > Aquatic > Marine > Oceanic > Photic zone | place: Costa Rica: the Eastern Pacific... | reverse complement strand
TGATCGAGCGCCGGTTCGAAACTGCTGTGATAGAACAAGATCTCGACATCGTCATGATCGAGGATATAGGCGTTTTCCTCAACGCCGTTCTTGGCGTTCACCGGCACCCAGACCGTGCCTGAGCGGAACATGCCGAGCATCGCTTCGAAACCGCTGACGCAGTTGGGGCTGTAGATACCGGCCATATGGCCCTGACCGAAACCCTCGGCCGCGATGGCATTGGCGAAACGGTAGGTGCGCGTCTGCACCTCGCGGAAAGTCCGACGAACCTCGTCATCTTCGAGGCAAACACCGTCCGGGTTGATTGAAACTCCGCGGTCCAAAAAGTCGATCACACGCATGATATCCTCCCAACATTTCTGCGGCGCCATGACCGCCACTGCTTGGTCTATTTCGCGAAATCCGCCGCCCGTGCCGCCGCGATGGATCGGGCGGCAACAGCGGTCAGGCTCTGGGGCGGGACAGGCCCGAAAGACAGCGCCGGGAAACCGATGATGTCCGTCGTTGCCATGTCGCCCCCTTAAACGCTGATCAATTTCTCTATTTCGTCGCGGTTGACCTGCAGATCCGCGGTTGTCCCGCTCCAACGGATGGCGCCGTGGTCAATCACATATTGTCGGTGGGCCAGTTTCATCGGCACTCGCAGGTTCTGCTCAACCAGCAACAGCGCCATACCTTCGGCGTTGATCAGGCGCATCGCCTCGACCAGCTGGTTGACGATCAGCGGCGCCAGACCCTCGGTTGGCTCGTCGAGCAACAGCACCTCGGGGTTGGTCAGCAACCCGCGCGAGATCGCCAGCATCTGCTGTTCGCCGCCCGACAGCGTATCGCCGGGCTGGGCGCTCCGTTCGCGCAACACCGGAAACAGATCATAGACACGGGCCAGGTTCCATCCGCCCTGCCGCCCCATCAACGTGGCGATCCGCAGGTTTTCCTCGACCGAAAGGTTTGGGAAAATCCGCCTGTCCTCGGGCACATAGGCAATGCCGAGCTGTCCAAGCTGATCGGCGCGCAGCGCGGTCACATCGTCGCCCTTCCACAGGCGGCGACCACTTGCGGCGCGGTTCAGGCCGATCAATGTCTTGAGGATCGTGCTTTTTCCGGCCCCATTCCGACCGATCAGGGAAACCACCTCGTTGGCTTCCACTCCTAGCGAAACCTTATGCAGCGCCTGCGCCTTGTCATAAAAGACGTCGCAGCTCTCCAGCGCCAGCAGAGTCATGCCTCTTCTCCCAGATAGGCCGCCCGCACTTCCGCATTGCCGCGGATCTCGGCAGGGCTGCCCGCGGCCAGCAACTGCCCCTGCACCATGACGACGATCTCGTCCGAGACCTGCATCACCACATCCATGTTGTGTTCAATCAGCAGCACCGTCCGGTCTTTCACGATCCGTGAAATCAGTCCGATCGCCTTTTCAAGCTGATCATGCCCGACACCCGCCAGCGGTTCGTCTAGCAGCAAGACACTAGGTTCACTCAACAAAGACAGGCCGACCTCAAGCGCACGCTGGTCCCCATGCGAAAGATATTCGGCGGGGCGATGCGCGAGCGCGCTCAATTCAACCTCTTCCAACACCTGCTCGGCCTGCTCACGGACCGCCGCAAAGCGGCTGGCAGGCAGCCAGAACGGTTGCACCCGATAGCGATGGGCAAAGGCCGCGAGCTGGAGGTTCTCCAGCACTGACATGCCGGCGAATATCTTAGTGATCTGGAAACTGCGGCCCAGTCCCTTGCGGGTACGCCGATGCACTGGCAGGTTGGTAATGTCCTGCCCGTCCAACCGAACGCGTCCGCCGCTCAGCACCGCATGGCCCGACAAGGCGTTCATAAGCGTGGTCTTGCCCGCCCCGTTCGGGCCAATCAGCCCGTAGAGCAAGCCAGGCTTGAAATCATAGGACACATCGTTGACCGCCTTCAGCCCACCGAAGGAAACCTGGATGTTTTCACAACTCAGCGATCCTGCCGTCATGATACGCCTCCCTGGTCCTGATCATCGCGACCGTGGAACAGCCCCGCGATACCGTTGCGCAAGAAGATCGTCGCAAGGATGAAGATCAGCCCGAGAATACCGTACCAGTATTGCGTCACTTGGCTCAGTTCCTCTTTCAGCAATTCGAACACCGCCACACCAAGGATCGGCCCCAGCAGCGTGCCCTTGCCGCCCAGCACCGTCATGATCATCACGTCGCCGGATGTGGCCCAGTGCAGCATCTGCGGGCTGATATAAAACATCAGCGAGGCCAGCAAACCGCCCGATATCCCGGCATAGACCCCCGACACCACGAAGGCCGACTGGCGCAGCGCGTGTACGTTATGGCCCAATTGCGAGGCGCGGGTATCGTTCGCCTGCACCGCGCGGAGCGCCCGGCCAAAGGGCGAGACACGAAGCAGCGCCATCACCGCGAGGCCGATCAGGAAGACGACGACAATAAAGGCGTAATAATTGCGGTTATCATAGAAGTTGATCCCGAACAGATCCGGACGCGGAACGCCGGGAATACCGTCGACCCCACCGGTCAGGGCGCGCAACTTGTTCGACGCAAGGATGTACATCATCTGTGCCAGCGCCAGCGTCAGCAGCGCGAAGAACAGTCCCGACACCCGTAGCGCAAAGAGCCCCATACAGAAGGCCAGCAGCGCACCCATCAGCGCAGCGGCCAGCAGAGCGGGCAGAAAGCCAACCTGATAGCTCAGCGTCAGCACGGTCAGCGCATAGCCTCCTGACCCGAGCAAGGCCGCATGGCCGAACGACAACATGCCCGTCACCCCGAATACGAGATCGAAGCCGATGGCGAACAGCGCCCAGATCAGGATCAGGCTGACGAGGTTCACCCACTGCTCGCCTGGGAGAAAGAAGGGAATGGTGATCATCGCTCCGATGATGACGGCCATCAGGGTCTGGCCCACAGATCTGCGTCTCATGCCGAACGCCCCTTGTAACTGAACAAGCCCTCGGGACGGAACATCAGCGTTCCGATCAGCAGAGCAAAGGTCAGGAGTTCAACCCATTCCGTGGCATAGGTATAGCCCGCGGCCCGGGTCATCCCGAGCAGCAGCGAAGCAAAGATCGCGCCACGGATATTGCCCAGACCCCCGATAATGACGACAACGAAGCAGTCGATAATCACACTGAAGCCCATACCGAGTTCGATCGGCACTAGCGGTGCGGTGATCGCCCCGCCGAGCGCCGCGAGAAAGGAGCCGAGCGCGAACACGCCGGTCCGCACCTTGTTCACGTCGATGCCCAGCGTCCGCGCCATGTCCGCATCGGAACTGGCCGCCCGGATGATCATGCCCCATTTGCTCCGGTCAAGCAGCAGGAACAGCCCGAGCGACACGAGGGCGCCGAATCCGATAACAAAAAGTCGATAGGATGGGACCTGGCTGCCGAACAGAGCCACCGGCGGTGCCAACAGCTCGGGCGTCGGCACCTGTTTGTAATCCAGGCCCCAGATCAGTTTGGTGGCGTCATCGATCACCAGGATCAACCCGAAGGTCAGCAGCAGCTGGAAAATGTGGTCATGCGAATAGACCCGTTTTAGCGCCACAACTTCGATAAGCGCGCCAAGCGCTGCGACGATCAGCGGTGCAAAAAGCAGGCCCAGCCAGAACGATCCGGTGATCTGGACGATCTGAAAGCTGACATAAGCACCTAACATGTAGAGCGCGCCATGGGCGAAGTTGATCACCCCCAGCATCCCGAAGATCAGCGTAAGGCCCGCCGATAGTAGAAACAAAAGAAAGCTGAGGCTCAGCCCGATGATCAAGGTAGACATATCTGCGTTTTTCCGAAAAAGTGGGCAGACGGCGAATCCAAAATTCGCCGTCTGCCCAGTTGCGTCCGGTTTGCTCAACAGGCGTCGAACAGACGGTCCGCAGGGAAGATTTCGTTGATTTTCATGGTCAATTCCGGCAAGGGGGCCTCCCCTTTGACCACTTCACCCCAAAGCCCGACCTGCGCGGCCTGGTGATCGCAGGCGCGCATTTCCTTGCGCCCCTCGACCGAGGTTTCGTAGACGCTGTTGGCGAATGCCTCGACCCAAGCCTCGACGTCCCAGCTGTCGGTCTGTTCCACCACGTCAAGCCACCAGCGTAGGCCGTCATAAGCCTCGCCTGCAAAGCTCGACGGCATCTCGCCATGCCGCTCGCGATAGGCCGCGACAAAGGCGTTGTTCGTCGGATTGTCGACGCTGTAGTGATAACGTACGCCTGAGTTCACCCCCAGGGCGGCCGGACCGGTGGCAGCGGCAAAGATATCGTCCTGAAGCACGGGACCAAAGATCACCTTGTCTTTGCCCAGACCAACCTGACCGGCTTGCTTCACGAAGGTAATACCGTCGTTGCCGGTTGCCATGACCGCGATGCCATCCGCATCAGAGCGAGTCATCTTGTCGATGATCACCGAATAGTCCCGGTTCCCCAGCGGCGCGAAATCGTTGCCGACGATCTCGACACCGGCTTTTTTGGCCAATTCCTCGAAGCGTTGGAAACCGCTGCGAGTCGCCTGATAGTCGGCCGTCACCGCATAGATTTTTTTAAGCCCGCGCGATTTGACGAATTCCATCGACATATTGATTTCCATGCCGAGCGTGTTCGAAGTGCGGAAGGAATAGGGCGCACCGCCGCGTTTGGTGATCGCATCATCGGCCGAAATGGTGACGAGATGCGGCACTTTGCGTTGTGTCGAGAGACTTTGCAGTGCCAGTGTCGAAGCCGAACTGACAGCCCCGAAAATCATCTGTGCGCCTTCGCCCAGAAGACGGCTGGCCTTCTGCACCGCCGGCTGCGGCTTGGTCTCGTCGTCTTCCCAAGAAAAGCGAACCGGCTTGCCCAGAACAGTGCCGCCGCGCTCGGCCACAGCCTGCTCGGCGCCTTTCCGCATGTCATTGCCGATCAGCCCGTAGGCCCCGGAAAACGAGAGAATGGCCGCGATGTGAAAATCGTCCGGTGTCGCCGCCCGCACCAAAGGCGCCGGCAGAGTTGTGACCAGAGCCGCGACTCCGGCGTTTTTCAGAAAATTCCGACGTTTCATGTTTCCTCCCAAAAGATACAATGTGTCTGCGTCCGGCCAGACAGATCAGCAAAGCCGGAGAGAAGCTCCCTTCCCAGCTGCGCCGTGCCCACTGACCTCCGAGGCCTTGTCCTCCTGCGCCATCCTCCCGCCCCCTGCGAAAGCCGGGCGCTTGCCAGGATAAAGATGAAGAAAACTATATTCTTTGCTTAACCCGGCACCCTGAGAGCACCCTCAGGGTCGCAAAAGTCCCAGAACGCCGCACACTTGAGAATGACCCGATCCGCCAAATATTTGACTTTTTCCGCCACTTCGCTGTAGCTGATCTCTGCGACAGGAGAACGTCATGAAAGTCGGGCTGCTTCAAAGCCACCGCATCTCGAACCAGAGCATTCGGATTATGGCCGAAACACTCAAACGGCATGGAATCGATCCGGCATCCCTCATCGCCGAGGCGGGGCTGTCGCCGGGAATTCTCGACGATCCCTGGGGGACGCTCGACGGTGAACAGGAGCTTCAGTTTCAGCGCCTTTTCGTTCGCTCCACACTCCACATTCCCGCGATCGGATTTCTGACCGGGCTGCGCTACAGCCTGATCGCATACGGGCCGCTTGGATTGGCCGTATTGGTCTCGCGCAATGTGACCGAGGGGTTGCAAACCTTCATCCGGATGCAGGCCCTCGGCTACGCGTTGCTCGAATACGACCTTGTCGAGGAAGATGGCGTCGCCGTCGCCTTTACCGCCAACGACCAGTACGTACCCGAAGATCTGTATGATTTCGTGCAGGAGCGATTGCTTGGATCGGGGCCCACATTCTTCCGCGACATGCGACAGAAGAATCTGCCGATCCGTCAGATAGAAACCCCGCTGGATCGCCCGAACGGCTGGATGGATCTTGAAGCCCGCTTGCAGACCGAAATCGTCTACCGTGCGCCGCGAACCCGTTTTCATTTTGCCGAGGGCGCAGGGGCAATGCCACTGCCGCTGTCAAACCCCTCCCTGGCCGAGAACTACCGCAAGCTCTGCCGGAACATGCTGGAAACTAGCTCACGGCGCGCCGGAATCGTCAAATCGACATATCAGTTGCTGATGCAATCCCGAGAAGCTCTGCCAAGCGCTCCGGCGATGGCCCAAGCACTCAATATCTCGGAACGAACGTTTCACCGAAAACTCGCAAAACAGGGCGCAAGTTATCGCCAGATCCTCGATAATGTCCGCTTGCGCCGGGCGCGCGAACTGCTGGAAAACACCGATCTGTCGCTCTCCATGATCAGCGATAGTCTCGGTTTCTCCGAATTGGCCAGCTTTACGCGCTTTTTCCGACGGATGGCCGGGGTGCCGCCGTCGACCTACCGCAAGGATAGCACGCGAATATTCCGCAGGTCGGAATGCCTGCTCTGAGAACGGCGGTGCGAAACTCGGCCAGCGAGAAGAACCGCCGGTTCCGCAGACGTGCGAGAATCCAGCGCTGCGCTACCTGCACTGCGACCTCCACCTTCGTCTTATCGCGCGGCTTGCGCACGCGCGCCGGAAGGATCGCTGTACCATAGTGCTCGGCCAGTTCGGCATAGGTGCGGTTCAGCCCGGGATCGTAACGGTCTGGCTTGATCACTGCCGACTTCAGGTTGTCCGGGACTACCGCCTTGGCCACCCCGCCAAGATAACTGAACATGCGGGTATGCGCGCCGATCCAGTCTTCCAGCCCTTCGGAGGCGACGGCTTCGGCGTAGGTGTAGCTCGAGGCACCCATCGCCGCGACAAACAGCTTCGCGGCATGCACCTCACCGGTATCGGGATCGACGACGTCGATCGTGTCGCCGGCAAAATCCACGAAGACCTTCTCGCCGCCGACATGCGTCTGCCGCATGCTTGGCCGCACGCGCCCCTTCCAGGCGTCGAAATGCGTGCAGTACCAAGTATAGCCGAAACCGTCAGGGTGCTGCGCCCGGTATTCCTGCCACAGCAGCATTCGGGTGACCCCGCGCCTGCGCAACTCCTTGTCGATCACCGACCAGTCGGGAACGGGGCGGTTCGGGTCCGGCACGGTCGGGGACGCCGGAAACAGCAACAACTCGAGACTGTCGTCGTCCAGGTCATTTGGTAGCGGCCAGCTCAGCCCCGCTTCCCGGGCACGTCTCAAATACGCCCCGACGCTCCCCTTCCCAAGCCCCAGCGAGGTGGCAATCGCCCGCTCGCTCAGCCCTTGGGCAAACTTCAATCGCAATACGTCCCGAATACGGCGCATGGTCAGACGTCCTGTCGGCATTCCGCCCCTCCTGTTGATCCGGAGGGGGAGTATCCTCAGTTCGTCGACCAGTTCTGCCCATGATCCCGCGAAATCACTGCCCGAGATGGCGTGAAATCGGTGCCCGGCTTCCCGTGAAATGGGTGCCCACGATCAGATGAAATCTGTGCCCACGATCACGCGAAACGCGCAGGTCCCCGAACAGCTTCAGCCACTTGTAGAGAGAATAGGTGCTGACACCCAAACGCCGGGACACCTCCCGAACCGGATACCCCCGCACCGTGATCTGATGCACCGCATCCCGCTTGAACTCATCGCTATAATTGCTTGTCCCCATGTCGGCCTCCTCGCCTCAAATTTAGGAGGCAAAGCGTCTACAAATCTAGGGGGACCTCAGTTCCACCTCTTGAGCAAACTCTATGAACGCACCAGCGTGATCATCACCACCAACCTCAGCTTCTCGGAATGGGCGCAGGTCTTCGGCGACGCAAAGATGACCACCGCGCTGCTCGACCGGCTCACGCACCGCTGCCACATCCTGGAAACCGGCAATGACAGCTACCGATTCAGGGCCAGTTCCGAGGCGGCAAAGAAAAAGCGAAAGGACACGCCAGCATTGAACACAACCTGACCGCTGATAGATAAACAAGGGTGGGTCAATTCTCGGTGAAAATACCGGGTCAGTTCTCAGCGGAAATCAACACTTTTCGCCGCATGTTGGACGAACGACCAAATCCGGGTGATCGCGGCGAAAACGGTCGTTATTGGCCGAGCGCCCTGCCCCACCGAAGATCAATCCCTTAGTTAGGGCAAAAACCCCCGGCAAAACCAGATGAGTTTTGGCAGGTTTTTGGCAGCATAGTTGATCTATCCGGCCTTTGGCTTGCTCTGGAGGATTGACCTACGAAGCCCGTCACTTTGACAGCAGTGTCCTGACCCGCGCCTTGATATTCTCAAAGGTCGTGTTCAGGTGGTTCTTGGCCACATTTGTAAGGCGACCCGTGTGGCCTACGGCGTTTCGGACAGGCTTGAATCCGATAGCGTCTCCCCAAAGGGACTGCGTATTCGTGGACTTGCTGCCTTCCGCCGTGAATGCCAGAGCGTCCATATCCAAGTAGCTCAGATCAAGAGAGATTTGCCGGATCGGGAAGCTGATATTCGCGGCCTGCTTGGTTTTCTCCTCCCGCTCTTTGAACCTGACGATCTCTTTCTGGATACCGTCGATCGGGCTGAGGTTCTTGTGGCCAATGTACTTTCGGACCAAATTCTCCGACAGAAAACAGTCCACGTATGCAGAAGTGTTGAACTCGGCATCCGCCTGCATCTCAGTCAGCCATTCCTCGACAAGATCCTTTGTCGGCGCGTCGTCGTCGGGCTGGAAATCCTTCTTCGCCTCTGACACCAGTGCTTGCGCCTTCCTGTCACGCTTGGATTTTCGCGTGTTGTCGTCGTCGCCTTCATCTTTGACTTCCAGGCGAAACTTGTCCCACTCATCAATGATTTTCGCGAGCAACTCCCGCTTAAGATAGTCCATCAAGCTCCGGAATTTCTCGTCGTCCTCAACGATACCTTCCCGGCTGCTGGTAAATGGATCGACACCTTCGCGATCGAGGGTGTCAAAGTGGATTTGACCGTAAATGTAGCTTTCAACAATCCTTTGCGACGGAATGTGCCGTATGATGTTCTTCTCGCGGAGGCGGCCATTCACAAACAGGTCGATTGTGGCGCGCTCATCCGTTCCTGTGATTTTGAGGTTAGCCGGTTTTTTCACCGAAGCGACAAACCCCTTGATATCCAAAGGTGTCGTCACTTCAGACACAGGTAGTTCGAGGTTGTTCAGCCCGTCGGTATAGGTGTCCGTGTAGCCGTTGACGCTCCACAAAAACTGGGTCGCATCGGAAAGCGGCTTGAGATCATCTACCGTGACGGGATCGCCGCTGACATGGATTGTGAACTCTTCGTCGAGCAGCGAGAACTTGAAGCTCAAAGCAAGAAGTTTCTTTATGTAAGCGTCAGAGTTCTTGAGCTGTTCGTTCGTGCCTTCGAAGTAGATTATCGTTCCCTTTTCGTGGCCGTTCTGCAGTTCGCTGATAAGAGAGAAGTCGAGCTGTTCGAGCGGATACTCTTCCGTGCTTCTGTCACCCAGAATTGCGCCGTCCAGACCCGCATTGTCGATGACACCGCCAACGTAGTCTGTTCCGCCTGTTTTGGAGAACACGGAAACGCGCTTCGCGCATGAAAGCAGTGCCAGCTTGCCTATGCCTTTGGCGCCGATGTAGGGCCGCCCGGTAGACGACTTGCTGCCACCGGCCTTGCGCTTGGAATATCCGATCTTCAGGAACTTGCCCTGGAAGTCGGCGCTGTCCATGCCGTCGCCGTCATCCTTTATCGAGAACGATGAATTCTCTCGATCGATCTCGATCCAGACGTTCTTGGCGTTGGCGTCCCACGAGTTGGAAATCGCCTCGCCAAGAACCGTGACAAAGTTCCTGTAGAGGTTTCGGCCGAGATGGTTCAGGACGCTGAGCGAAATCTCGAAGCGGTAAGGTTCAGGCGATGTCTCTGGTGGCAAACTCGCTCTCCTCGATCACCGAACCGATACACCTGCCGATCGCCTGCGCCAGACCGACCGGAACGGCGTTGCCGATCCACCTGCCAACCTCGGACATGTTCGGAGTTTCGCCATCGGGCAAAAATGAATACTTAAGCGGGAAGGACTGCAACAGCGCCGCTTCCCTCAAGGTAATGGCTCTGTCCTGTTCAGGATGGCCAAATCGACCGTTGCCATAACCGTAGCATTGGGTTGTCATCGTTGGAGACGGCGCGTCCCAGACCATTCGGGCATACACCCCCGAGTATGTTTTCCCGGATGATTTCTGATGACACTTTGCCCTCAGTTCATAGGGCCAGTCCCTCCATGTTCCTCCCGGCAATGATGCGCGGATACGGCGTAGGTTGGTCTCGGACAGCGACGCCGAGATGTGGAGTGGATCGTCTTCCGCCCTTGTTCCCGCCGCGACCGGGGACAGGTTCGCAATCGCATCTTTTACCGTGAGGGGCGTTCGGTGTGTCGGCGAGAGCTGGGGCGGCTTCGCCGCCTTAGAGGCAACTACAACGAGGCGGCGTCGTTTCTGCGGCACGCCGAACATCTCACACTTCGCGACCTGCCAACTCACATGGTATCCAGCCTTCTGAAGGGTCTGGCTGAAGTTCGAGAACACGGCCCCGGCCTTGTATTTCAGAAGCGCTGGGACGTTTTCCATCGTGATGAAGTCTGGCGAGACCTTCACGGCTAGGCGCGCAAAGCTGTCAACCAAATCCCATCTCGGGTCTTCGTCGTAGCGTTGCTTATAGGTCGAGAAGGGCTGGCAAGGGGCGCAACCTGCCAACACGGACGGACGCTTGCCGGAGAAGTGAGCCAGTATTTCTTCGGGCTGCAACAGCGCGACATCCCTTGTGTGGAAAGCCGCCTCATTGTTGGTCTCGAAAGCGTGTTTGCAGCGTCTGTCGGTGTCGTAGCCTGCCCTGATATCGAAACCGGCTCGCATGAGGCCGTGGCTCAAAGAGCCGACGCCACAGAACAGATCAACGACTTCACCCAGCGGCTCTGGCTCTGGCCCATCTTCCAATCTTCTATGGCTCCACGCGCCACCAGTCGCGGCTTCGGTTGGTTTTTACTTTCTGGACAAAACTATACGTTTCTGGCCATCTCGCAAGATGATTATCGGTTATGCCCGCGTCAGCACGGATGACCAGAGCCTCGATGCCCAAACCGACGCCTTGGCAGCGGCCGGAGCTGGGAAGGTGTTCTCGGACCGGATCAGTGGATCGAAGCGCGACAGGCCCGAACTGGGCAGGATGCTGGAGCAACTTCGCCACGGCGACATAGTGACCGTCACAAAATACGACCGCCTTGCCCGCTCGCTGAAAGACCTTCTGGAGATCGTGGAGACAATCCGCGAGCGTGGTGCCGGTTTCCGGTCCCTCGCCGAGGATATCGACACGACGACACCGGCAGGCCGCCTAGTGTTCCACGTCTTTGCATCCATTGCACAGTTCGAGCGGGAGCGGATTTCCGAACGGACCAAGGAAGGCCTGGCGTCCGCGCGCAAGCGTGGCCGCATCGGGGGCAGGCCCCCTGCCCTGTCACCTGCCCAGAAGGACGAGGTGCGCCGCATGAGGGACGATGAACATCGAGCTGTCCCGGAGATCGCGCGGCTCTTCAAGGTCAGCGAGCGTACCGTGCGGCGGGCTTAAATTTCATTGAATATGGAAGGAAATTACCGATGAAGCAGATGCGGGACTATGCTGACGAACGGCACAAGGGGTGGTGTATCCACTGCAAGGCCGTCTTGGGAAGCGTCGAGAGCAATCTCGACCATGTTCCCTCAAAAACCATACTTGATCGCCCCTATCCGAACGATCTTCCGACAGTCCGTATATGCAAATCCTGCAACACTTCGTTCTCGAATGACGAAGAATACTTCACGGCATTCCTAGGGTCTGTTCTCGCAGGGAGCACGGACCCCGACCAACAGGTTGTAGAGCGTTCCGAGAAAATACTGAGCAGCAACTATCGCCTTCAGGATGAAATCGAGTCCCAGCTTCGGGTTGTCAAAGGCCCGGATGGGGAAGATCAGATTACCTTTGTCCCTGACATGGCCCGTATTCAGAATGTTGTTGTAAAGAATGCCCGAGGCCATGTCCTGTTCGAGCACGGGCAGCCAGCGGAGGGTGAACCGTCGCGCGTGGCGATCCAGCCGATCCCAACCCTGTCCCCGGATGCGGTGACCAACTTTGAAACGATCGACTACGGAGCAGGATGGCCGGAGGTCGGCAGCCGCCTGATGCAGCGGCTCATATCCGGTGAGGACATGAGGTCCGATGGTTGGGTGATCGTTCAGCCGAACGTCTATCGCTTCGCGGTTATGGACCATGGCCATTTCGTTGTCCGGACAGTGATCCGCGAATACCTCGCCACCGAAGTAGCCTGGGATCACATCTAGAAGCCTCCCGCTTTCGAGCTGTTCAAGCTTAACCCCGCATTAGAACAAAGTATGAACAAATGTCAGAAACAGGGTTCCCTAATCTTCTGGGACAGATTATGACATGTTGCCAATAACAGACACAGAGCAGGGGCAGGCACATGAACGCGCATCCACGGACAGAATTTGCGGAACTGATGGAGCGGGCCGGTCTCGACATCGACTCGGCAGCCGAGCTTCTGGGGGTGAGCGACCGCACGATCCGGCGCAACATCAAGGGTGAGGGCAAGCGGATCGACCAGCTCCGGCTGGAGAAGCTGCGCCAGACGGCGGATGCGCGCTGCACCGGCAAGCGTTCAGAGGGCTTCCGCTTCATCGACCTCTTCGCAGGGATCGGCGGGTTGCGCCTGCCCTTCGAGGCCATCGGCGGGCGGTGCGTCTTTACGGCCGAGTGGGACCGGTTCAGCCGCGAGACCTACAGCGCCAACTTTCCCGAGCCTGCCGACAGCGATCATGTGTTCGCCGAGGACGTGCGCCCCTACGCCAGGGCCCCCGAAACCATCCCGGCCCATGACGTGCTGCTGGCAGGGTTCCCATGCCAGCCGTTCTCGATTGCGGGCGTCAGCAAGAAGAACGCGCTTGGCCGCCCCCATGGCTTCCTGTGCGACACGCAGGGGACGCTGTTCTACGATCTGGCCAGGATCATCGACCACCACCGGCCCCCGGCTTTCCTGCTGGAAAACGTGAAGAACCTTGAGCGCCATGACGGCGGCAAGACCTTCGCCACGATCATGCACGTTCTGGAGAACGAGCTCGGCTATCGCGTCTTTCACCGGGTCATCAGTTCGACGCCATGGGTGCCGCAGAAGCGCGAGCGCATTTTCATCGTCGGCTTCAAGGATCACAGCATCGGGTTCGACTTCGACCAGCTCGCCGTGCCCGAGGGCGACGGCCCGACCCTTGGCGCGATCCTCGATAGAGGGGTCGATCCGAAATACACGCTGACCAACCACATGTGGACCTATCTCCAGGGCTACAAGGAAAAGCACCGCAGCGCAGGGAACGGGTTCGGCTATTCGCTGTTCGGCCCGAATGACGTGGCCCGCACCCTGTCCGCCCGCTACTACAAGGACGGCTCCGAAATCCTGATCGAGCAGGAGGGCAACCGCCCGCGCCGCCTGACGCCGCGCGAATGCGCCCGGTTGATGGGTTTCGAGAAGCCGGGCAAGTCCGACTGGAAAATCCCCGTCTCCGACACGCAGGCCTATCGGCAGTTCGGCAACGCCGTGGTCGTGCCGGTCGTGAACGCGGTCGCGCGACTTATGCAGACACGGATCGCCGAGGCGATGGAGCTGGACGGTCGGGAAGTAACGGCAGCCATCCAGCCGCAACTTCCGCTGGACGAGAGGCGCGCCTACTTCGCCAGCGAGATGCCCGCCGAACACCTTGCGATGCCGGAGGCGTCGCTGGCGGCACGGTGATGTCCGCCGACACCGTTTCCAGCGCCGTCCGAAGCCGGATGATGGCGGCCGTCAAAGGCAAGAACACGAAACCTGAACTGGCCATCCGGTCCGCTCTTCACAGGAGCGGATTCCGTTTCCGGCTGCACCGCAAGGACCTTCCCGGCAGGCCCGATCTCGTTTTCCCCGGCCGCAACGCCATCCTGTTCGTGCATGGCTGTTTCTGGCACGGCCACGATTGCCACCTGTTCCGCTGGCCGAAGAGCCGCGAGGACTTCTGGCGCGGGAAAATCCGCAGGAACATCGAGCGCGACAGGCAACAGCGTCAGGCCCTCGCCGAGGCGGGCTGGCGCATCGGGACGGTCTGGGAGTGCGCCCTGAAGGGCAAGACCCGCCTGCCCTTCGAGAGCGTTGTCGATCAGTGCGCCATATGGTTGAAATCGGACATAAAAACACTGGAGGTGAGCGGGGATGAAGCGCGGGCAACTGTCTGATTATTTCGAGGGTGTCGGGGTCAAGCGCCTGTCCGCCGTGGATGCCGAACCGAAGACATCGAACCAACATGAGGTCGGAACGACCGTGAAGATGCGCGAGGATTTTCTGGGCGAGATGCACCAGCAGAAATTCCCGGCGATCTACATCTGGCTCGGCGGAGATCAGGACGGCTTTACCGAGGAAGGCTGGGCCACGCATTATGACGCCCGGATCAACAAGCCCCGCGCAGCCGAATGGCGGCTCTACTACCCCTCGAACCCGGTCACGGAAGCCATGAGAGCCGGAGACACCCTGCTTCTGGCAAAGGACCAGGGTGGCGTCCTCTGGTTCATCGTGGCCCCGGAAGGATCGACCAGCGAGCAGCAGCTTTTCTGGCTGTTCGGCCTGCGCCCGGAAGGCAAATCCTTCGTGTCCCGCGAGTTCTCCGACGAGGAGCCGGAGCTGGACTTCGCGGCCCGCTTCATTCTGGACGAGATCGGCATCGAGTTCGAGGAGCCGGACGCTGACAAACTGGACAGCATCATCTCGAAATTCGGCACCACATTCCCGAAGACGGCCGAGTTCTCCGATCTGGCCCGCCTCACCCTCCCCGAGGTTCGCGCCGAGGACGATCCCGATGCCGCGCTCATCGCATGGCTGGATCACGAAGAGGCCCTGTTCAGGAGGCTTGAGCGCCGGATCGTATCTTCGAGGATCGAGGCCGGGTTCACGAACCGGGACGGCACCGATGTGGACGGGTTCATCAGCTTTTCCCTGAGTGTGCAGAACCGCCGCAAGTCACGCATGGGGCATTCGCTGGAGAACCATCTGGCGGCTGTCCTGCGAGCTCACGACATCCGGCACGTCAGGGGAGCCGTCACCGAGCATAATCACAAGCCGGATTTCCTCTTTCCCGATCTTGCGACCTATCAGGCAGCTCCGGCCGAGGGCGATCCGCGCCTGACCATGCTGGGTGCAAAGTCCACCTGCAAGGATCGCTGGCGGCAGGTTCTGGCCGAGGCCGAGAAGATCAGCCGAAAGCACCTGCTGACGCTGGAGCCGGGAATTTCGGAGCCGCAGACCGATCAGATGGAAGCCTCCAGCCTTCAGCTCGTGGTCCCCTCCCCTGTTCACAGCAGCTACACTGCCGCGCAGCGCGGCTGGCTCTGGTCGGTCGGTGATTTCATCGGCGAGGTCAGGGCGCGACAAGGGCAGCTATAGCAAGTCCACAGCATTTGCGCCAAGTCCCCTGCCCCACACTGTCCTCAAATGGGTTTTTGAGTAAATGAGTGGTCCGTCTACCACTCGCTTCTTTGCCTATGTCTGCATGACATCAGCTCACACCAAACTTGCCGCATCTCGGACACTCAGTTACACTTTTGAGTAAATACACAATTGAGGCAGAGCAATGAGCATAATTTCCATCCTGAATCCCAAAGGTGGCAGCGGCAAAACCACGATCAGCACCAATCTGGCCAGATCGCTGCATGAGCTGGGCCATTCCGTTCTGATCGTGGACAGCGACCCCCAAGGCAGCGCCCGTGACTGGCACGCCGCCAGCGCGGACAACCCGGTCGAGCTTGTCGCGCTTGACCGTCCCAACAACGTCAAGACGCTCGCCAGCATGGCGGCAAACTACGATTACGTCGTGATCGACGGAGCGGCGAAGCTGGAGGATATGATCGCGGCCTGCATCAAGGTCAGCGACTTTGTTCTGATCCCGGTTCAGCCGTCACCCTATGACATCTGGGCAGCGTCCGACCTGGTAGATTTCATAAGGGCCCGCCAAGACGTCACAGACGGGTTGCCCCGCGCCGGTTTTGTGGTTTCCCGCATCGTGGAAGGCACCCGACTTGGCAGTGACGTGCGAACCGCGCTGGACGACTATGCGCTGCCGGTCTGCAAAACGACGATCACGCAGCGACAGGTCTATCCGCAGACGGCGGCAGAAGGGCTGACAGTCTTCGACGCTGACAACACCAAGGCGAGGGCAGAGACTACGGCGCTGACCGACGAGATACTGAAGATGCTCACATCTGCGAAGCGAAAGGTCGCGTGATGGCACTGTCCGCGAAACGCCCGAGCCGTGGTGACGAAGCCCGCAACCGCATCCTGCATGAGATTACGGAGACCAGTGAAAAGAAGAAGCGCCTAAACGCCGAGATCGAGGAGACGCTGTATCGCAGAATCAAGATGAAAGCAGTCGAGGAGGGCCGGTCAATCTCCGACATCACCCGTGACCTCTGGTCCGAGTATTTGAGTAAGTGAGTAATTACTCTACCAGCCGTTGCGGCCACGTTTCTTGAACCAGCTCTTGCAGAATCCGAGGAATGCGGCGTCCGGGTTCTTCGGGGGCTCTTTTTGTCGGGCGGCGTAGGTCCGCCATTCTCCGACCAGTACCTTGATGTCCCACGTGGGGGCCAGTTCGCGTGCGCGTTCGAGCGTATCGGGCGAGAGGGGCAGGACATAGCCGCCCGTCAGGCTGTCCTGTTCCGGCTTTGGCGCGTAGCTTTCCAGAAACTCGGGCTTCGGTTTAACCGTAAGAATGTCGGCATCCAGCCGGAAGGCATAGTCCGGCATGTGGTTGTGTTGCTCATCCGCCTTGCAGATTGCTCGAACGAGCCGCCGAAACTCCTTGTCGGAGGACGTGGAACCGGTCCGGTCCTTCAGCTTGTCCAGGCCACATTTCCACTCCGGTTGTGTCCCGCACTGCTTGCGGGCCAGCTCATACAACCGGCGTTCCAGCGGTTTGCGGAGTTGGAAGTAGCGACGGTTAAGCGTGAGAACATCGTCGCCAGCGATAGCATTGAACACCCAGTCGGAGAGCGTAACTTCGAGATCAAGCATCCGGCCGTCCCGAGTTTCCCTAACGATCCGGTAGCGGTCGATCAGGCTGAAGCCGTCAATCTGTTCGACACCACCTGTCGTGATGTTAGTCTCGATCTGCGTGCCTTGGAGGCGTTCGAGAGCGGCCTTCAGGCCGCTGTAGCCTGTTCCGGCGACAGGGCGGTTTGTAGCGACAAGGAGGTCATAGGCTTTGAAGCGCAGAGTACGGTGGACTTGCTTTCCATCGTTCAACGCTGCCATGACTTGGGAGATACAGTAGATCAGCACATCGCGATCATGCACGGTCGCAAGCCCGATCATGTTCGGCCTGATCTCGACGTAGCTTTTTCCGTCAGCTGCCACGTAGCGCCGCTTCTTTGTGTCCGGCTTGGTAGAGAGCGTGAAGATCGGATGTGCCATCGAGGCCATGTCGCCCTTCGGTGCAGCATCGAAAATGTCGCAGACGAAGAAGTCCCCCTGAGCGTGTCGCAAAGGAAGGAGAGGCGTCCGATCCGGTTTCGTAATTTCACCCACCATGCCTGCAATATTCGTAATTTCACCCACCGACGCAAGGAGTTCGTAGTATCACCCACCACGCGGCTTTCGTAAGATCACACACGACCTTTCGTAAGATCACACACCCCGTATCGTAAGATCACCCACCGAAGGGCGAAAAATAGGCGGATTCGAGTATTGTTTTCAAAGCCTTGAGGGAAGCGATGATTCGCGTAACACAGATTCTAACACATATATAACACCCAGCTTCGCGGACCGAGCCGACGAGACAGCCGCTTGGCCCTCGGCGGCCCGACGCAAAAACGCCCCTCACCTTTGCAGGGGAAGGGCGCTCGGAGACATCTCCGTTCACGGCCATCGGCGTCCCCGCCTGTACCGCGAGGACATCCTACCACGATATCTTTGTTCCACAAATATCCCGGAGGTGAATGCCCCTACGGGGCAGAGGAGGCAGAGCCTCCTGACCGCCTGCGGCGGCCGAGATGCTTAGAAGAGGACGGAGCGACTGACCGGAGGTTGCGCCTCACTCCCGATAGAAGACGCAGGCATCGACGCCGGTTGTCGTCGTGGTCCAGGAAGCCCCGAGGACAGCGCACATGGAGGCGTTGCCAGCCATGAAGCGGGGCAGCGCGACCGTCATCGCCAAGGCCACGACAAGCGCACCCAGACCGAACCATGGCAGACGGCGATTCAGGCGCTCCGCCTTCCGTTCCCGTTCAAAGACTTCGCGCAAGGCACTGGACCTGTCGTCTTCCGACTTGGCCAGCGCCCCGAGGGTCCTGTCGGTCTGGAGGGCCAGGCGGCGGACGATTTCCGCCATGTCGGTCGCGACCTGACCGAGTCCGGCGTTGAGGGTTTTCGCCAGAGCCTCGCCGTGGCGCTTGGGGTCGGTCTGGTCCTTTGCCGCGAAGGCCGCGATCCGCGCCTCCGTCGAGACCTTGATCTGCCGGTCCGCCGCGACGGTCAGGGCGTCGATCCTGTCGGACATGCTGGCGACCGCCGTGGCCATGAGATCGAGGGTTTCGCGCAGCTCGGCATCGGAGAGGGCAGGGAACTCGGGCTGATCGGACTCTTGTGACATGGGGTCTCCTTTCCGGGGCTCAGGCGGCGTCCTGCGGGACGAAGAGCCCCCGGAACTCCGGATCGGCGTAGTAGCGCAGCTTCTGCGCCAGCGCCGAGGGCTGGCCTTGGATGCGCAGGAGCTGGACGTTGGGCGGCATCTGCATGATCTCGTCGGGGGTGAGCAGATCGCGGCCGGTGAGGTGGTTGGCGAAGCTGGGGCAGTCGCCGGGCTTGAAGCTGTCGGTCTGGAAGCGGGAGGTTTCCTGGCCGATCATCTGGCTCAGCCATTTCGCCGTCTCGAAGTCGTTCACCCCGAAGACCTGCTGCACCCCGGCATTGGCGATGAAGGTGTTCGCGCGGTCGCCATAGAGATCGCGGAGCTGGCTCATGTCCTGAAGGATCGGCCAGAGCTGGAGCCCGTAGCCCGCCATCAGTCCCATGGCGCGCTCCACGGCCTCCAGACGGCCGAGGGCCGCGAACTCATCGAGGAGGAAGAGGGCAGGGGCCTTGAGGCGCTGAGGCGCGTCCTGAGCGCCTGTGGTGGCCGTCAGGGCCTCAGCGTCCCGTGCGATGTCCTGGAGGGCCTGAGAGACGAGAAGACGCAGCCAGCGGCTGTAGGCGTCCATCCGATTCGGCGGCAGGACCAGGAAGACCGACGTGATCCGGTGACGCAGATCGGAGAAGGCGAAGTCCGACCGCGCCAGGCACCGGGCGATGCGCGGGCTGTCCAGGAAATGGGTATGGCGCTGTGCGTTGGACAGGACCGAAGCGGCTTCCCGGTCCGCCTTGCCGACGAAGCGGTTGGCGGCACGGGCGATGAGCCCGCCCGCTGCGTCGCTGTCCTGCATCAGCTCCAGCAGCGCCTTCAGCCGATCCGGGGGCAGGGTGAGATATTCCCGGACAGTGGCGAGGGACCGGCGGTCGCGATCCTCGTGGCAGACGCAGAACATGATCAGTCCGCCGAGGATGGCCTTGGCCTCCTCGTTCCAGTGCGCCTCCTGCACCTGCCCGGCCGGGTCCATGACCAGGGCTTCCGTCAGGGAGGCGGCATCCTCGCCCAGATCGAGGCCGTCGGACGTCAGCCGGTCGAGCGGATTGTAGCAAGCTGAAGGGTGGCCGCTGACCTCGAAAGGATCGAGGACATGGACCGTGCCGAAGCGCCGCCTTGCCTCGCCCGCGATCCGCGCGTTCTCGCCCTTTGGGTCGATGACCAGGACGGAGCGGTCCACCGCCAGCAGGTTCGGGATGACGGTGCCGACGCCTTTCCCGGCGCGCGTCGGGGCGAGGGTGATCAGATGGGCGGGACCGTCATAGCGCAGGAGCCGCCCAGTGCCGGGATTGCGGCCGATCAGCAGACCATCCCCGCCCTGATGCTTCTTCAGCTCCTTGCGGCTGGCGAAGCGGGCCGAGCCGTGACTGTCGCCCGTCAGGCCGAAGAACGCATCGGCCCCGGAAGCCATGCGCCAGTACTGGAATCCGAAGATCGCGCCGATGAGGATGCAGGGGCCGTAGATCACCCATTCCCAGGCTGACTGACCCGGTGGGACGCCGAAGAACGGAGCGGTGAAGAGGAAGCCCGCGATGGTGCCGAGCATCGCGCCGAACAGAACCGCGCCGATCATCCAGCCCAACAGGATGGGCGTGGCGATCAGGCGATAGAAGAAACGCGCCAGCCCGCCCATGAAGAGCATGACGGAGCGCATCACCCGGACCTGTCAGGATCGGAGGGCGGGGCAGGGGAGATATCACCGCCGGAGCCCGCGCCGTCCCGTTCCGCGAAGGCCTTGCGGTCCTGGTCGCGGGAGAGGTTCCGGATCAGCCGGTCCACCATCGCCGCCGCCCCGCTGTCCCGTTCCGCCAGATCGAGCAGCGCGCCCCCGAGGATGACCTTGCGCCTGGTGTCGAGCTTGCGCTGGCGCGTGGACTCCCGATTGCGCAGGGCCTGAAGCCGGGCCTTGGCCTGGGCGTAGCGTTTCTCGGCGCGTTCCAGCTCGGTCTCGGCCAAATCGGGACTCCACTTCAAGGAAGACAGGTTGCGAGGTATCTCTTGCCACACTAACCGTAGGCGCGTACCCGTAGGCCTGTAAAGGACGAAGGGCGCACTTATGCAAACTCTCCACCTGCGGTTTCGAAATTTGCGTGCGATCTCCTTGAGGCAGGGCCTCAGCCGATGGCGAACTCCGTCCGACACGATACGCGCCGGAATGAAAGGCCCTCCCGGCCTCTCAAACTCTCCAAGGCCATCTTGCGCAGATGGATCGCGTCCCGCATCGCGACACCCTGACGGCATCCTGTGCCCCGTGGCCGGGGCTGGATTGCCGGGGGTGCCGCGCTTGCGGGCTGCGCGGAATGACAGTCGCGGGCCTGTCCTTCCTTGCCGGGTTTGCCGGTGGCAAACCGCCTGTGATCCGGTGTCCCATCCCGCCCCCCAAATGGCTGGGGATGGGATGCCAGATCACAGCCAAGCCCGCGCCTCAGAGAGCCAGAGGCTCACTTCGGACGGGCTGTCTTTTCCCCTCCAACCCCAGCCTCCTGGCGGGCTGGTCTCCGGGGAAAAGACAGTTGCGCGCCGCCCCGACGGCTCCGGAACGCGATGTTCCGAAGCCCCCGGCTTTCGCCCAATAGGGAGGTTGAAACCGGTCCCGTCCACGAGGGTGACGAGACCAGCTCACCTCCCATTCTGCGCCAGCTCCCCGGCTCTTGTCACGGGCCAAGAGCCGGTCGGCACGGATGTGCCTGGTGCAGCGCAGCGGCGGTGCGAACGCGCACTGCGGTCGCTATTGCCGTCTTCTGGAGAGGACGGCGGATGGCCAGCTACCACCTCTCCGTGAAGACGATCAAACGCAGTGCCGGGCGCTCTGCCACGGCAGCCGCGGCCTACCGTGTCGGGGAGCGCATCGAGTGCCAGCGCGAAGGCCGCGTCCACGATTACACCCGCAAGCAGGGCATCGAGGAGACCTTCATCCTGGCACCGAAGGACGCCCCGGACTGGGCTATGGATCGGTCCCGTCTCTGGAATGAGGTCGAGGCTAGCGAGACCCGCCGCAACTCCGTCACCGCCCGTGAATGGGAGCTGGCCTTGCCGTCCGAGATCAGCGCCGAGGACCGGTCCCAGATCACCCGCGACTTCGCCCAAAAGCTGGTCAGCCGCTACGGCGTGGCCGTCGATGTGGCGATCCACGCGCCGCACCGCGAGGGCGATCAGCGGAACCATCATGCACATGTCCTGACCTCCACCCGGAAGCTGGAAGCGGAGGGCTTTACGACCAAGACCCGCGTGCTCGATTCCGCCAAGACCGGCGGCGTCGAGATCGAGCAGATGCGCGGCCTCTGGGCGGAGCTACAGAACCGCGCCCTGGAGCGGGCGGGGGAGGTGGAGCGCGTCGATCACCGGTCGCTCGAAGCGCAACGCGAGGCTGCGCTGGAGCGGGGTGACGAGCTATCCGCCGAGGAACTGGACCGCGATCCGGAGCTGAAGCTGGGGCCAGCGGCGAACTCCATGGAGCGCCGGGCGAAGGCGATGGCCGAGCGTCAGGGCCGGGAATACGCTCCGGTCACCGAGCGGGGCGCTGTCGTTCACGCCGCCCGCCAGGCCCGCGCCGCCTTCCGCGAAATGCGCGCGCGGCTGGAACTGGCGCGCGAGACCTACAGCATCGAGCGTGAGGCAGGCCAGGGCCGTGTCTCTGCCGGTCTGGCAGCACTCAGGGCTGCGACTACGAAAGACCGCGACCGCGACCGAAACCCGGATCACTTCCGGGAGCGTCTCGCGCGTGTCGTGGACAGGTCACGGGACCAGGACGACGCACCGAAGCCGGAAGGCCGCAATTATGCGCGGGAGCGGCTGAAGGAGATCATGGAGAAGGACGCCGGGCGCGATGGCCAGTCGGCGGTTCACAAGCTGGACGGTCACAGCGAGTATGACATGGGCGAAGACACAGGGCGCGAGGCGCGCAAGCCGTCCGTCAACGAGCGGCTGAAGGGCGTGCTGAACAAGCCTCGCGAAAAGCTGGAGATCGAGGACGAGCGCGACCGGGAGCGCAGCGACGACGAGAACGAAAACACGCGAGACAGGGATCGTGGCGAAGGTCACAGCCTGTGACGCAACCCGATGACACGACAGAGGAGATTGATCGAATGTATGAAGTATTCAACGTGGGCAAGACGATCTTGCTGGACGGAAAACCGTTGTCGCTTGTGACGCCCGCAGGTGTTGAAGGCTGGATCGAGAAGGGCATTCCGTACAGCTACCGATACGACCAGGTGCGTGATCCGCTCGACGGCAAGATGAAGTACCGCTGTCTGTATGAGAAGGACGGGGCCAATGTGCCGTTTGTCCTGGTCAACGATCCAGACGAAGGCGATGGGCGGTTGATCTTGTTCGATCAGAAGCCGGATCAGTCGCCGGTGTTAAATCAGCGAAGGTGAGTGACGCCGCGCCGCCGCAAGGCGGCTTTGAGCCCAAACTGACCGCGTTGGTCGGAAGCTTCGCGGTTACAGCATGGGTGCGCCTGTCCCGCACGGCCCAGAGCGGTCGTTCGACCGGGCCCACACCCAAGGTCTGTTTCTAGGGCATGGGTGGCCAAATGCATAATTTTGTTTGTTGAGTATGGAGCTTCAAAAACAGGCCGCTTCCATCCAATTCTCGGTGCGGCCGGTGCGGCCGGTGCGGCCGGTGCGGTTGATCGCTGGACGCACCTTAGAGCCAGCAGGTTATTTCTCCACGCTATCCATCAGAGCTTTGCCAAGGAATGCCCGGGCCTTTCCGAAGACCGCGTCGCTTTGCTGTGCGCCATCCGCGATATCGAAGAAATGGTCCATCGGTTGAACCATCAGCTCGTGCGCCCCCGGGTGATAGGCCAAGGCCGCCTTGCCAAGTTCGGGCTGCGGAAAGACGATGTCGTCTCCTGTGCCGACCGCCATGAACACCGGCCCGTTGAACAACGCCAGATCGGCCTGAGGGAGAACCTCAAGCGTGCTGCGCAGGAAAGCTGCGGACAGGGGCGTCGCGGGTGCCCCCTCTGCGCCGGGCATTTCCGCCGCTGCGCCATCTGCGAGTGCGGCACGCATCTGTTCGACCCCGATGCCGAACGTGAAAGCCGGGCCAAGATCAAGCGCAGGATTGAGCAATACGAGTGCATCTGCACCGGCGCCTCTGGCCACCGCAGGGGCAATCGCCCCGCCCATGGACCAGCCAATAACGGCAGAGGATATGGGGCCTTCCGTTTGGGATTTGACCCAATCAAGTGCTGCGACCCCATCCTCGATATGACTGTGCAACGTGGCGTCGGACGGCTCCCCGCCGCTGTCTCCGGTGCCGCGGTAATCAATCCGAAGCGAAGCGATGCCGACGTCGGCGAAGGATGTCGCGGCCCGTTCGAACAGTTTGTCGTCCGAGCCAGCAATAGGCAGACCGTCTCTGGGCACGCCAAATGCTGGCAGCATCAGAACGACCGGGGCATTGGGTTTGCCTTCGGGTGTTACAAGCGTTGCGGCAACGATGTCCCCTTCTACGGGGATCTCGAGGATTTGCTCTCCGGCAATCCCAAAGCCAGGCAGGGCAGCCACGAGTGTAGCGGCAATCAGGGTTTTAGAGGTCATTCGTCTCTCCAATCATTGGTATGTTACAAAGAGATACGCACTTTCATTTTTGCCAGAAGTCCACATAATCACTAAGCCTAATGAACTGGAGTCATATGTGGTGCGCCTCCGTCTCGATACACTCGCCGCCCTGCGTGCGGTGGCTGACAAGGGAAGTTTCACGCAGGCCGCCGCCGAGCTGGGGCTGACACAATCCGCGCTAAGCCATGCCATCCGCCGCTTGGAAGCGGAGGCAGGGTGTCGACTTCTGTCCCGCACAACTCGCTCGGTCGCACCCACCGAAGCAGGCGAGACGCTTTTGGCACGGCTTGGACCGGCGCTGGATGAAATTGCGAATGCTCTTTCGCAGCTTCGGGTCGGTGCCGGTCAGCCTACAGGGACGGTGCGCCTGACAATGGGGCGCGATGCGGCAGAGCTGCTGGTTGTGCCTTTTCTGACCGCCTTCAATGCGGCGCACCCCGGCATCAGGGTCGAGATTGCGGCAACAGACTCCTTGACTGATGTCATACGCGGCCGTTTCGACGGCGGTATTCGCCTTGGCGACCGGTTGGAGCAGGATATGATTGCCCGGCGCCTCACCTCAAATGCACGTCCGGTCGTCATCGGCGCGCCAAATTACTTCGATCGCGCTGGCATCCCTCGGACGCCGGACGATCTCAAAGACCATCTTTGTCTCGGGTATAGGATGCATTTCGCCAATCGGGTTTTCCCTTGGCGTTTCGACGGTCCTGAAGGTGCCATCGAGCATAGGGATGTTACGCAGTTTGTATTCAACGACGGCGCCTTGTTGAGACAGGCCGCTATTGAGGGGCTGGGCCTTGCATACCTTTGGCGACACATGGTTCGGCAAGATCTCGAAACTGGTCGGCTCAAAATGGTCATGGAAGATCATATTGCGGCGATGCCGGGGTTCTATCTTTACTACCCTTCGCGGGACGTTTCTCCGGCAATGTCGGCCTTCTCCAATGCGTTAATCGAGCATTGTAAGAATTCACATGGCTTTTAACGGAGTTCAGGGATGAGCCCCGAACGGCCAATTTGGGGTCGAGTGCGGCTGAGTGCCAAATCCCCCCTTAAGCAGATTTTTTCTAAGCGGCTGTCTGTCAGTGAGCGGCAACACTGCGCGAACACCCCGCAACGGACCATCAGCGATCACGCTGATGGTTGCGGACAGTGCTGTGGTCGACAGATCCTTGGCGTTCAAACCTGTTCGTAAAGCGTCACGACGGCGGCCCCGCCAAGCCCAAGGTTGTGCTGCAAGGCAAGCCGCGCGCCCTCGACCTGTCGGTCTTCCGCACGCTCGCGCAATTGCTGCGTAAGCTCGTAGCATTGGGCTAGGCCGGTCGCGCCCAGCGGGTGCCCCTTGGACAAGAGCCCGCCTGAGGGGTTTGTGACGTATTTACCACCATAGGTGTTGTCCCCATCCAGGACGAATTTCTCCGACTCACCCTCGCCGCAAAGACCGAGGCCTTCGTAGGTAATCAACTCGTTCTGGGCGAAGCAGTCGTGCAGTTCGATCACATCGACATCTTCGGGGCCGACTCCCGCCGCCTCATAAACCTTCTGCACCGCCCTGCGCGTCAAGTCTGCGCCGACCACCTCAATCATGTCGCCGCTTTCGAGGCTGTTGGGGCGGTCGGTGGTCATTGCCTGCGCGCGGATGCACACGGTGGCGTCCAACCCGTTGCGCCGCGCGAATTCCTCCGACACCACCAAGGCAGCCGCGGCACCGCAGGTCGGCGGGCAGGCCATCGGCCGGGTCATCACCCCGGGCCAGATCGTCTGGGCGTTCATTACGTCGTCGACACTCATCTCCTTGCGGAACACCGAGAGCGGGTTGCGCGCAGCATGACGGCTTGCCTTGGCGCGAATGCTGGCAAAGGTTTCCAGCCGCGTACCGTAACGCTCCATATGCGCCTTTCCCGCGCCGCCGAAATACTTCAACGTCATCGGCAGGTCGGAATCCCCTATCAGGTCTTCGGTCACCGCATCGAATTCCCCCAACGGCGAGGGACGGTCGGTAAACACCTGGCCCAGTGCGCCGGGGTTCATCTGTTCGAAACCCACCGCCAGAACGCAGTCGGCCATGCCGCTTTCCACCGCTTGCCGCGCCAGAAACAGCGCCGTCGAGCCACTGGAACAGTTATTGTTCACATTGACGATCGGAATGCCGGTCATTCCGGCCCGATAAACCACCCGCTGGCCGCTTGTGCTGTCGCCATAGACGTACCCCGCATAGGCCTGTTCGACGAAATCGAATCCGATCCCGGCATCCTCAAGCGCAAGCCGGATCGCCTCCTCGCCCATTTCGTCATAAGGAGCGGATGCGCCAGGTTTCGCAAATGGAATCATGCCGACGCCGGCGATGAGAGTGGTCATGTCAGGTCTCCTTGGACAAGGTCATTCCAGTGGTGGTTCGGATTCGGCCAGCATCCGGCGCAATTCTGTCTTGAGAATTTTCCCATAGCTGCTCTTTGGCAGCGACGGGACGAACCGATAGGACTTAGGGCGTTTGAAGCGGGCAATCTGATCGAGGCAGAACCGGTCGAGATCTTCGGCCGTCACCCCGTCTTCGGCGACCACAAAGGCGACAACTTCCTCGCCCCAATCTGGATCGGGCCGACCGATCACATTGGTTTCGATCACCCCGGTATGGCGCAACAGCGCCTCCTCGACCTCGCGGGGATAGATGTTCGACCCGCCCGAAATGATCACATCCTTGGACCGGTCCTTGAGCGTCAACACACCTTGCGCGTCGAGGCTGCCGATATCGCCGGTATAGAGCCACCCCTCGCGCAGCGCCGATGCGGTGGCCTCTGGATTGTTCCAATACCCGGCCATTACCACATCCCCGGAAACGATCACCTCGCCGGGTATATCGGGGTCGCAGTCGGCGCCCGTGTCGTCCACCACCCGGACGGCGACGCCGGAACGGGCGATACCGACCGAGCCCAGCCAGGTCTCAGGGGTGTTCGCCCCCAGCATATGCGGTGGCAGGTAGCTGATGGTGCAGGGCGCCTCGCCCTGGCCATACCCAATCCAGATGCGCGCGCCCAGCAAATCCTGGGCGCGGCGCAGGTCTTCGACATAGATCGGCGCGCCGCCACAGAAGATAAGGTCGAGATTGGCGATGGCCGTGTCATCCAAGCCCGGACAAGCGGTGAGACGGTTCAGCATCGTCGGCGCGGCAAAGAAGGAAGAATGGGGAAAGCGGCGCAACAACTGCACCAGTTCATCAGGATCGAAGCCGCCGCTTTCGGGAATGACATTGACCGCCCCGCGCCGCACGAATGTCAGCGCAAACAACCCCGCCGCATGAGACAGCGGTGCCGGATGCAACGCCGCCGAGCCTTCGGTGAGAGGACAGATATCGGCCAGAAAGCTCAGGGTCATCGCCCAGAGATTGCGGTGACTGAGCACCGCGCCCTTTGGGTGCCCCGTGGTGCCGGAGGTATAAAAAATCCAGGCCGGATCCTCCAACGCGGCCTGCGCCGGTCGGAACGGCGCAGGTTCGGCCATCATGGCGGCGTAAGCGGGACTCTCCACCGCGACCGTCTTTTCAAACCCGGCCATTTCTTCGGCCTTGTCGGTGAAAAGCAGCGCCGCGCCGCAATTGGCCAGAACGTAATCCACCTCGTTCGGATGCAGCTTGGCGTTGACTGGCACCGCGACACATCCCGCCGCCCAGATGCCGAACAACATTTCGATATATTCCGCACGGTTGCCCATATAGATCACGACGCGCCCGCCTTCGGGCACACCGCGCGCGCGCAGACCGGCCGCCAGTGCCGCAGCGCGGTCGCGCAACGCGCCATAAGTGCAGAAAGTCGCCCCGCCAAGCGAAACTGCGGGTCGCTGGTCGAAGGTGCGGGCGGATTGCGCCAGAAGCTCTGTGATATTCATGACGGGTCCTCAGATCTTGCGCGCCTGGTCCTGCCAGAACATGTCGCGAATGTCCTTCTTGCGCACCTTCCCCACCGGACTGCGCGGCAGTTCGTCCCATACCACCACGGATTTGGGCGCCTTCACGCTGCCGAGCTGTTTCTTGCAGATGCCGATGATCTCGTCCGTGTCGATTTCGGCCCCCGGTTTGAGTTCGATCACGGCGGTGACCGACTCGCCCCATTTCTCATCCGGCACCCCGATGACGGCGCAGTCCTGCACGGCGGGATGCGCCCAGATCACCTGTTCGACCTCCGACGGATAGACATTGAAGCCGCCCGAGATGATCATGTCCTTCTTGCGGTCAACGATATAGAGGTAGCCGTCCTCGTCCAGATACCCGACGTCGCCGGTGTGGTGCCATCCATGTTCAGAGGCTTCTTTGGTGGCCTCCGGATTCTTGTAATAGCCCTTCATCACCAGATTGCCGCGTACCACGATCTCGCCGCGCTCGCCCTGCGGCAGGATATTGCCGTCCTCATCCATGATCGCCACCGGCGTTAGCAAAGTGGGGCGTCCGCAGCTGGCCAGACGGTGTTCGAGCGCGGGGTTGTTCACGACTAGGTGATCCTCCGGGGTCAGCAAGGCGCAGAACATCGGGGATTCGGCCTGGCCAAAGCTCTGCATCATCACCGGGCCAAAAATCTTGACACATTGGCGCAGCTTGTCCACCGCCATCGGCGCGGCCGCATAGATGAAACCGCGCAGCGACGGAAACCTGCGGTCCTCGATGCCCGGTTCGGACAGCAGCATATAGATCGCCGTGGGCGGCAAGAAGAGATGCGTAACCCCTTCGCGCTCGATGGTGTCGAGCACCCGCGCGCCGTCAAAGCCCGGTAGGATGATGTTCCGCGCGCCCGAGGCCATCAGCACCACCCCCATCACCCCGGCGGCGTGGGTCATCGGCGAAATAAGCAGGTGAACCGGGTCCGGCCCGGCATCGTGACCGGCATAGAAATTGGCGATCAACGTGGCCCAGTTCAGCTGGGTCAGCAAGATGCCCTTGGGTCGCCCGGTGGTGCCGCCCGACGAGAGAATGCCGACCAGATCCTCCGGTCCCAAATTGACGTCGGGATCGGTGTCGGGGGCGGCGGCCAGCCAGTCTTCCATCCAGGGGGAGTCGGGACCGGCTTGATCCAGGCAAATGAACCGACGGATCTTGGGGCACAGCGACTTGAGCTGATCGAGCGCCGGT